>Ga0310120_10000022_pt1 | contig 113804 bp, 113 predicted proteins | sample CB27_AW_983_MG_FD_203506 | JGI IMG/M metagenome (GOLD analysis project Ga0310120, IMG submission 203506) | Marine microbial communities from Western Arctic Ocean, Canada - CB27_AW_983 | ecosystem: Environmental > Aquatic > Marine > Oceanic | place: Canada: Western Arctic Ocean | collected...
CTTTCACGCATCGAGCTCAAGATGCCCGCCGTTCCCGTGCCGAAATGGAGGCGAGGCACACCGCATTCGAGAAGCCCGTCGAGGATCCTGCGGGTATGCGGAAGTACGAGCTCGCGATAATCTCCCGGAGAAAGCACACCGACCCAAGAGTCGAAGAGCTGGATCGCCTGGGCTCCCGCTTCGACCTGCGCCAACAGATAGTCTCTGACGCACACCGAAAGTTTCTCCGCGAGGCGATGCCATGAAGCCGGGTCCTCATACATCAGAGCCTTGGTGTGCTCGTAGTTCTTGGAAGGGCCGCCTTCGATCGCGTAAGACGCCAACGTGAAGGGCGCACCGGCAAAGCCAATCAACGGGACATCGAGCTCCTTGCGCAAGAGACGGATCGTCTCGAGCGTGAAGGATAGGTCGTCCTCGGGAACCACCGGACGGAGCGCGTCGATATCGGCTGTCGAGCGTATCGGGTTGTCGATGCGCGGCCCCTCACCCTGAACGAAGTCGAAGCCGATGCCGAGCGGCTCGAGCGGAATCAGCAGATCGGAAAAGAGAATCGCCGCATCGACCCCGAGACGATCGATCGGCTGGAGCGTCACTTGAACGGCGAGCTCGGGTGTCCGGCAAATCTCGAGGATGGGATGAACCTTGCGTAAGGCCCGATATTCAGCCATGTAGCGACCCGCTTGCCTCATGAACCAGACTGGCGTCCGGTCGACAGGCTCGCGCCGACAAGCTTTCAGGAAACGATCGGTTTGCGGGCTCAACGTCAATGGGACGAGCGGGTGCGCAGCCGGATGAGCTTGTTCGCGACGAGTGGATAGAGAAGCCGGCAAGCGTGATATTCGGAGATCGCCGCCGTACGAGTTATCTCTTGAAGATTCCGCTCACCATCGATTTTCGAGAGCACCACCCACTCGCTCGTGTTGAGCGTGATCTGCTGCCCAGCATCGTTCTCATCGGGCAGGACGAATTCCGGGATCATCGTCATGTCTGGGATATGTTTCGACAAAACGCTCCACTCATCCTTCCGCCGCGCACCTTCGAGCAGAAGATTGGTGCTCCTCTGTCGGACAGTCTTTTTTTTCGGAGACAACGTCCGGCTCGAACATGAACTGCCCCTCATTCCACACCATCAACTCGAAAAACGCCTCTTCTCCCACCAAGTCGTCGACGGTCGCATGCACGACCGAGCCATCCACGAAAGCCATCCCGCCTTCACGACCCGTATCCCGCGCGTGCATCTGCAGCTGGCCGGTCTTCTTCGGCCCGCTCAGAAACTGCACGACGTCCGGGAGAGTGAATTCCCAAATCGAGCCTTCAAGCTGTGCCATGAAGCCAGAACGCTAGCACAGTAACTTGTTTCAGGTCAACATCTTGAAACCTGGTGCGGCGGAATCCCTCGCACCTGGCTTTTGAACTATAATGTCGGCAGGGGTACACAGGTGCATCTTCGAAAAATGAAGTGGAGAATCGTCATGCGTAACAGGTATCGGTTGTTTCACGTCTTGGTCCTTTTAGCGATTGGCGTTTCGGTCGCGCTCGCCCAGATGCAGATGGGCACGGGGCGCGTCATAGGCGGGGTCGAAGACCCCGATGGGCAGCCCATCGAAGGGGCGGTCATCACCGCGACGGGCGAAGATGGCAAAATCTTTGAAGATACGACCGGAAGCGACGGGAAATGGGCGATTCTTGGCTTCCGCTCTGGTATGTGGGATTTCACCGTCGTCGCGGACGGATATATCGCGCAGGCCTACAAGCAACAGATCAAGGGGATCGGCCGCAACCCGCCGATGTTTTTCGAACTCGTGGCGGTTCGAAGCGGCGGCGTTTCGATGCTAGGCGAAGCCAACGCGATGTTCGAGAACGGTCAGTATGAAGAAGCGTTGATAAAATACGAAGCGTTCCTCGCCGCCGAGCCGATGAAGTATCAGATCTACAACAGCATCGGAGCCGTTCATATGAGGTTGGAAGAATACGACAAGGCTATCGCGTCCTACGAAAAAGTACTTGCCGAAGAGCCCTTGCACGTCGGCGCGCTCATCGGGAGCGGCGACGCCAAGGTCCAACAACAAAAATTCGCTGATGCCGTCGTCTTTTTCGAAAAGGCGATCGACCAGACGGAGGACGAGATGGTCCCGTTCAACGTCGCCGAGATCTATTTCAGTCGCGGAGAGACCGACAGAGCGATTGAGCTCTACACGCTTGCCTCCGAGCGCAAGCCCGAATGGCAAGATCCCCTGCTCAAGCTCGCCTACGCCCATTTGAACAAAGGTGATATGGACGCTGCAAAGACGTCGCTCGAGGCCTGCGTCGCTGTCGCGCCAGACACCACGGAGGGACAGACCGCATCGCAAATGCTGCAGTCGCCGGCTTTCGCTAACTAGAGCGCTCTAAAGTCTTTTCTACTAACTTGCCGTGCTACGTCAAGGGTAGTAGATCGCGTCCTCGCCAAGAACCGCAGCGAGTGTAGCCGCGAGTTGGACGAGCAAATCGCGTCGTGCGAGGATCGCTCTGATCTTGATGTTCTCGAGCCAGGCGCCGAGCTTGGCTTCTAAAGTCGGCGCGTCGAACGCTTTCAAGCTCTCGAGGACAGCGCGAGAGAATCGGCGCAGGCCGCTCTCGTCAGCCAGTGAATGGAAGTGGCGGAAGCTTCGCGAGTTGTCGATGCAATAGACGCGGAAGCTAGGATCGTAGATGACGTTCCGGATGTTATGCGCGTCGTCGTTGTAAGTGAGCTGCTGGAGCAAACGTAGCTTGTGTTGCTGGTTGCTCCAAGTGACGTAGTCGTCCGTTTCGAGATTTTTTTCTCGTCGATCGAGCTCGGTGAAAGCGCCTTCGACCCAAAACTGCAACGAGCCCCTCTTACCGTCGACCTCGCGCTCGACGGTCGGCGGAACGAGCTCTAAGCCGAGTATCTTGTCGAGCTCATAGGCCGCGATTTCGTATTTGTAGGAATCCTTGAAGGCTGTCTGGAACCCGCCATTGCGACCTCTCACCACCCCGTGACGGACTTCGTCGATACTCTTGAAAACGGCATGATGGGTCCGCTCACCATCGCTCAGCGTGACCTTCATCGGCTTGGTGATGCCGACGCCGATAGGCTTCATGCCGACGATCCGTGCATCGTGCAAAAAAGTTTCGGCCTCGTCGCCCGTCAACGGGAGCCCATAGCTTCCTTCGAGCACTATCGGAAGGAGGCTCACAATCGCCGCAAGCGTCAGACGCACCAAAAGCATAGAAATTTCGCCTCCCTGTTATTTTTCGACTTTCGCGCCGCCGTCCGTAGCCGGCACTCGTGATGGAATACGAAGTTGTGAAAAAGACCGGCATCGTGCCCGAGAGCACGATGCCGCTTCCGAGCGCGAGCGCGACGAATCCGGCTCCAGCGACGCGGCCGCTACGGGAGAGGCAAGAGATCGCTAGCACAAAAACGGTGAAATAGAGACCCATCCAAAGGCTGTAGGCGATGACGGATAAAGGAAGAAGCGGCGCGGTCTCGAGAACCCCAAGATCGTTGGCCACCGAGAGATAGACACCGAAAAGCGCAAGGGCTGGTACTAGGGTCACGACGAGGATCGCTCCCAGCACCGGGATCGCTTTGCCGAGAAAGTAGTCGAAGCGAGAGATTGGCTTCGAGAGGTAAGCGATGAAAGCACCCGACGACAAATCCGCTGATATTGCTCCCGCGCCGGCATAAAGGGCTACCAAGAGTACCGGCAAATACTCGACTTGCTGGGTGAGAAACTCTTGCCACAAGAGTGCTTTGACGGTAACCAATTCAGACGCCTGAGGCACGTAGCGCGCGACGTAGATTTGTGCCGCGCGTGCGAGCACCGGTATCCAACAGATGAAGAGCAGGAGCAAAAAAGACCGCCGCTTCAGAAGAAGCGACGTCGTCATGCGCGCCATCGCCAAACTACGAGCGAGGCGCTCGGTGCGCCCGCCTTCGAAGCGTTGACAGGAAAGACCGTGAAGAGGCATCAGGAAGCTCGCGGCTTGCCTGTATCTACAGCGCTCAGGAACTGCTCCTCGAGGCTTCGCTCGAGTCGGCGGAGATGGCGGATCTCGGCCCCGGAAGCACGCGCGACCTCGAACAGAAAGCGGGTAGGGCGCTCCTCGAGCGCGACGCGGAGCTGTCCGTCCCGATCTTCATCGATCAAAAACCCGCTTCCCGCGCGCGCCTTTCGGAAAGTGCCCGGCTCGTCCTCTCGGACGCGAATTTCGTAGACCCACCCGGGGTTCTGTTTCAGCTCGGACAGCTTGGCTTGGAGCGCGAGCTTGCCCTTATCCAGGAGCACGACGCTGTCGCAGACGCTCTCGACGTCATGAAGAGTGAGTGGAAAGCAAGACAGAGACGCCCCGCTCACCGATTTGGCGCACGAGGTCGAGCATCTGCCGGCGTCCAACCGGATCGAGACCGCTCGTCGGCTCGTCGAGCAGGACGAAATCCGGATCGTGGACGAGCGACATGGCGAGCTTCGTTCGTTGTTGCATGCCCGTCGAGAATTCCTCGACGAGGCGATAGCGGGCTTCGCCGAGCCCGGCGAACCAAAGAACTTCATGCGCTCGCGCGAGAGCATCCCCTCGCGCGAGGCCGCCAATCTCGCCCGCAACCGCAACCGTCTCGATGGAGCTCAAACCGGGAATGAAGACGGGCCGCTCCGGAAAATAGCCCAGGCGTTGGCGGAGCGCGTGGCCGCTCTTGCCAATCGGAAGCCCGAGCACCTCGGCGCGTCCGCCACTCGGCTCGAGAAAGCCGAGAAGAGTCTTGAGAAGCGTGGACTTTCCGGCTCCGTTCGGTCCCAAAAGACCGATCACACCGGCGTCGATAACGAGGGAGAGGGAACTGAGCGCCTCTTTGTTTCCGTAACGAACGGTGAGGTCGTGCGTGCGTAGTAACGTCATGTCGTACTCAGAGACCTTAACGGAATCAGGGGCTCTGGAGTTCCGCGCACTCGGCGACGATACCACGACGCCATAAAAGTGCTTTCCCTAGTCTCCCGGGATCACTAGAATCAGCGGAGTCACTGAGGAGCTCGACTATTCTAGTTGCTCCGGAGAGGGTCAAGATTTGGAGTCGTGTTGGTAGGCTGCTGAGACCGGACATCTGCAGCTGCGCTCGGTCTCCTCGGAGCACTGCCAGTCAGGCGGGTGCGATCCAGGTGAGAACGATGGTCGAGCTCACCGTCCTTGCTCTGGTCGCTTATCTCGTGTTTCAGGCGGCGCCAGCCGTCATCTCGCGCGTCGGCTTCCTGAACGAGCTCACAGCCATCGCGAACTCTCCCGTGTTAGAAGACGCCGCTGTCCTGCCCCAGAAAGTTCTGGACGCTGCCGCGAACCGCAGCATCGCTGTGGTCTCGGAGAACCTTCACGTCACGCGCGACCAGGGGCAGAGCAAGACGATTATCGACGTCCGCTACGAGCTGTTCATGAATTTTTTTCCACGCTTCACCTATGTGTGGCACGTGGAGGACCACGTCGAAGCCCTCTTGTTCTGAATTTCGTAGCGGAGCGTAGAGCCGCACGGAGGCGCGAGGCGGCACATGCGTCCGCGCTTTTTGTCTGCTCTGATTCGCCTAGGCGTGTGTGTCCATACGCGAGGGTAATTCTTGCAAAAGGGTAACGAAAAGCTTCTGCGGCTGGTTCATAACCTCGAGAAGAGTATCGAACAAGCCATCTCGAGCTCGCCGCAAGTCGAAGAATGCTTGACGCGCGTTCGCGATCAGGGCTACGAGCTTTCGCTCGTGTTGCAGGCGACCCTTGCTTTCGCTCCTGTCGGCGAGCTCGATCAAAAAGAGGTCGAGGAAGTGGCCGGTGTTTTCAATGAAAGCGACGCGCAATTTCGGATGAGCACGCTCGACCGGAAATTTCTCTGCTCGCTCAAAATTGCAGTGGACGAAGAGAAATAGGTCTTTCCATCCTCACCTCCTGAAGACGTCGGCTCCGGCGAATTGGGCGACGTCGAAGAGCTCCTCTTCGATTCTCAGCAGCTGATTATATTTGGCGACGCGATCGGTGCGGCTAGCCGAGCCCGTTTTGATTTGGCCGCTTTTGGTCGCGACGGCGAGATCCGCAATCGTCGTGTCCTCGGTCTCTCCGGAGCGATGCGAGATCATCGAGCTATAGCCGCTTCGGTGGGCTAGCTCGACCACTTCCATCGTCTCGGTCAGCGTCCCGATTTGGTTCAGCTTGATGAGGATGGAGTTGGCCACGCCTTCGTCGATGCCGCGCTTCAGCCGCGCTTCATCGGTGACGAAAAGATCGTCTCCCACGAGCTGCACTCGGGAACCGAGCGCCGTCGTGAGCTCCCGCCAGCCTTCCCAGTCATTTTCATCGAGACCGTCTTCGATGGACACGATGGGGTAAAGGTCCACCCATTCCGTGTATTTCGCTATCAGATCGCTCGCGGATAAGTGGTCGCCGCCGGATTTCGCCATGACGTACTGACCCGAATCGTGAAACTCGCTCGCCGCGACATCGAGTGCGAGCCCAATTTCTTCGCCCGGCGCATACCCGGCCTCCGTGATCGCGGTCATCAGCAGCTCGAGCGCCTCCTCGTTCGATTTAAGGCTCGGGGCAAAACCGCCCTCGTCGCCCACGGAGGTCGTGAGACCTCGTTTCTCGAGAATTCCCTTGAGCGTGTGGAACGTCTCCACACCCGCACGCAACGCTTCGCTGAAGCTCGGAAGCCCCGCGGGAACGATCATGAATTCCTGGATATCGAGATTGTTGTTGGCGTGCGCGCCTCCGTTGACGACGTTCATGAACGGGACGGGCAAAACACTCGCCATGGGACCACCGAGATAGCGATATAGCGGAAGCTCGAGGGCGTCCGCGGCGGCCCGGGCGCAAGCGAGCGAGACCGCGAGGATGGCGTTGGCGCCGAGGCGGCTCTTGTTCGGCGTGCCGTCGAGCTCGAGAAGAAGTCGGTCGATGAGCACCTGCTCGAGAGCATCCTCCCCCATGAGCTCGGGGGCGATCTCGTCCATGATGTGGGTCACCGCTTTTCCCACGCCTTTGCCGCCATAGAGCTCTGGGTCTCCGTCCCGCAGCTCGATGGCCTCGTGCGCTCCGGTCGATGCGCCCGACGGGACCGCGGCACGTCCGAAGCCTCCTCCCTCGAGTTTCACTTCCGCTTCAACAGTAGGATTTCCCCGCGAATCAAGGATTTGCCGGGCTTCGATTGCTACAATCGTCGTCATCTCAAGTCCTCGCCTTGTGCCTCCCGCCGGTCGCGTTGGGGTCCCAATTGACACGCCCAACGGCCTGTGATATCAAAACGGGTTAGCATTGAGGTATCTTATCGAATGATGACGGGAGTGTCTCTAAGTACGGGTCTGCGTTCAGTTCCTCTCATGCTACGGAGGCCCCTAAGCAAGACATCCGTGGAGGAGCTCTCGAGGGGGATGCGATCGTGACGAACACCCAAGCTCTTTTCTTCTGTGGTGTTCTGGCGTTTTCTTTCCCGGCCGGCGCGGCGGAAGCCGGGTCGAGCTTTACCATCGAGCTCCAGGGGCAAGTCCGAGACGAGGTCGGGGAGCCTCTCGTCGGCGCTGTGATCTCGGTGTTCGGCAAGAACCTGGTCCAGGGGGCCCTCATCGCCGTCAGCGACGAGGCCGGACAGTTCCAAGTGAGTGCCATGCCTCCAGGTATCTACCGGCTGCGCGCCTATCTTTCGGGTTTTCTGCCTTCCGCCTATGCCCGCGTAGTGATTAGCGAGGGGATGGAACAAGTTGGCTCCATCATGATGAGCTTGACGACCACGGGTGGAACCGATGGGTCGGGGGCGCGGGTCGAAGCAGACCGCGGGCGCGCTGTAGCGGAGCTGGTCTGGTTGTTGCAGCACGGCGAGCGCAACCTATTGCGAGATGAAGAATGGTCCATTCCCACTGTCGCGCTCGCTCTCGACGACAGCAAGGGGGGCTCGGGGCCCGAGCTCGCGTTCCGCGATGCTTCGATAGGAGGAGAGTTCGGGGTGCGGCTGGCCGCCTTCGACGATGGGCTCAGCGACTTTCCCGGCGCGGGTGCTGGATTGGACGGTCGGCTCGCCTACGCACGTTTGTTCATCCCGAACGAGAACGAGGACGGCCACTGGCTCGTCAGCGCGCAAGTGCTCGAGTCGGCCCTTTCGTCGTGGGCCGGTCGAGCCGAGTACGAAAAAACAACTGCGGGTAACCATCACCTCTCGGCGGGCGTGACCTACGGCAACTACCTCTACGGCGATCTCGCGGATTTTCGACCGCCGGAAGCAGCGCTCTCTTTTCGGCAGATGGGCGCGCGTTCCATCGAGTGGTTCGGTTCGGCTTATGCGTCGGATCGGTTCGAGATCGGCTCCGTCTCGATCGATGCGGGAGTCACGTACGAGCATTACAGTTTTCTGGACAAGTCAGGATATTTGTCCCCGCGACTGGAGCTCGCTTATCCCCTGGGCTCCGGTGCGAAGACGGTCCTTCGCGGATTGGTCGACTATCGCGTGCTGGCTCCTGGTGGTGAGGACATTGGACTTTTGTCGCAAGTGGCTTTTTCGGATGTCTTCGGTCCCACTTTGGCGAGACGCTCGTCTCTCAAGGGCCAGCGCACGGCGCGGGTCCAGCTTGGTCTCGAGCGGCAGCTGAGCGAGCGAACGCGTGTAGCCGTCCGCATGTTCCAGGAAAGCGCCGTCAATCAGCTCGCCAAGGTCTATTCGAAAGATCACGCAAACATGGAGGGTGCCGGGCATTTCACGGTCCGAAACTACGGTGATTTCCGAACCCGGGGCGTCGGCCTTTCCGTGTCCCAGCGTTTCGGCGCCACGGAAGGCTCTGTCGCCTACACGTTCGGCATGGGGCGTGCGATAAATTCGCTGCACTTTGCCGCGGCCTCACACGACGAGGAGATCCATGACCTGACCACTCAGGTGGCCACATTCATCGACCGTACACGGACGCGCGTTCAGGCTGCTTATCGATTTATCAACCATCCGGTTTTTGCGCCGGACGGCCAGGGGTTTGCGGCGGGCTCGAAGCTCGATTCTCGCTTCAACATTCAGGTCTACCAGCTGCTTCCGTTCGTCGGTTGGGACGGTACGAGCTGGGAGGTCATGGTGGCTGTGCGGAACCTGTTCTACGGAGACTTCGAAAGCGCGTCCTTTCTGGACGAGATTTCCGTTATCCATGCGCCCCGACGTGTATTGGGCGGCGTAACGGTTCGCTTTTAGCACGACTTTCAACCCCTCTTGCGATCCTTGTTTTTGGATTTTATATCCATAATTATGGATTCAAGGATGAAGGTTACCTTCCGCCGGAAAGTTAACTCGTTCTAATTGAGTGATTTAGATCATTGGCAGTTGTAGCGAACCCGGTATAGAACTTGCTATTAAAGAAGTGGATTAGCGTACGAACAACCGTTTCGAGAGGTGGATAAGCCGACGTGGCGCAGCTTGATTCTGGATCGTGGAAGATACCGCTCGTCTTGCTGACGAGCGCGATTTTGCTCGCGCTCTCGGTCCACAACATCCAGCTCAAGTCCCGTTTCCAGAGTCTCGACGACGGCGTTTTTTGGGACGACCATCTAGGCCGCGTCTATGCGAAACGTATCGATCCCGACAGCCCGGCCTCAAAGGCCGGGCTTCGTGTCGGTGACGTTCTCGTTCTGCTGGCGAACGAGCCCGTAGCGGCGGCGGCAGACGTGCGGAGGGTGCTCGACGCTTCGCGTGACGGCGAGGAGCTCGCCTATCAGATCATCCGCGAGGAAGCGCGACAAGCGCTTTCACTGATCGTAGCTCCACTCCCGAAGGGCAATGTTCCCGCTTACTTTTTTCTCGCGGCCGTGGGTATTTTCTCGCTCGGCGTCGGGACCTACGTCTACGTGCGGCGCCGCGGCGTTGCGGCGACGGCCCACTTCTACTTGCTCTGCTTGTTCTGGTTTCTCGGCTACGGCTTTTCGTTTACCGGGGCACTGGATGGTTGGGACACGGCGTTTTTCTGGATCGACCGCGTGGGACTCTTGTTCTTCCCGCCAATTTTCTTGCACTTCGCCCTCTGTTTTCCGACCAAGCAGGCGATGGTGGAGAGACGTCCCGCGGTCCTGTGGACGCTATATGTCCCTTCGGTGGTTCTGCTCTATGCGAGCCTAACCGCCGAGATAGCTTTTTTCTCGAGCTTCTCGTGGGGCGTTCAACTCTTCGTCGGCACGAACAGCTTCCTGAATCGGATCATCCCCGCCTTCGGTTCGGTTATGTCGCTTTTGGCCTTCGCGGCCTTCGTGAGCTCCCATCGGCACTCGCGCAGCATCACTGTCAAGAAACAGACCAAGTGGATCGTCTGGGGTACCGGATTCGGCTCGCTGCCTTTCGCGCTGTTTTATGCTGTGCCCTACTTGGTCGGGGTTACCCCGACGCTAACGATGGAGCTTTCCATCGTGCCGCTCGCTTTCATCCCGATCTCTTTTGCCTATGCGATCGTCAAGTACCGCTTGATGGACGTGGAGGTGCTTTTCAAGCGCGGGATGGTCCTGACGCTCGCGACGGCGGTCATCGGAGGTCTCTACCTCGTGATCTTTTTGGCCAGCGCGAATTACATGGTGGGCAACGAGCACAGCACGATTCTCGCGCTCTTGTCCGCGATCGTCGTGGTACTGCTCTTTACGCCTATCAAGAGCCGTATCCAAAACGTCATCGATCGGTTGTTCTACCGCGAGCGTTACGACTACCGCCGCGCGCTTCTCGCTTTTTCGCAGGACTTGAACGCGCATCTCGACCTCGATCGTCTGTCTTCGCGCCTGGTGGAGCGGATCGGCGACACGTTCGAAGTCGAGAAAGTCGCTCTCCTCGTCCCGACTGATAATGCGCTGCGCGTACAAGCAGGCCACGGTCTCACGGACAAGGAGTGGAAGAGCGTCCAGGTTGCGGACGACTCGCCGCTTTATAATCGACTCGCCTCGGGAGAGGCCGTTTATTACGGGGAGTTCGACTGGGACCCCGTCAGGAACTTCGCCAAAGGTGAAGCGGGCGACGGTCTCGCCATAGATAACCTGCAATACGCCATCCCGTGCCGCTCGCATGACAAAGTCGTAGGCGTCATCTTGTTGGGAAGGCACTGGGATCAAAGTGCGTTATCGAGCGAGGACATGGATTTGCTCACGATGCTCTCGGGGCAGGCCGCGACTGCGCTCGAAAATGCTCGGCTGTACCAGTCTCTCGAGCGCAAGGCAAAGGAGTTCGAAGCGCTCAAAGAGCACAGCGAGCACACGATCGAGTCGCTAGAAGCCGGCATTTTGGTGCTCGATCTCGAGGGTCGGGTGGTGCGCTTCAACCGAGCGCTCGAAGGGCTCTACGGTTTGACGCGTCAAGAAGCGATGGGGCGCTCCTTCACCGAGCTGTTTCCCTTTTCACTATGCGAGACCCTCGAAGCCTCGATGGGCGAGGAGTGGTGGGCCCGGGCCGAGACCAGCGGGATCTCGCGTCTGAACTTGACGAATCTTCGCGACGAAGAAAAAGTAGTAAAGCTTCAAGTAGCGCCCTTTCTCACCGACAAGGAAGCTCCCGAGGGCACGATTGTAATTTTCGAAGACGTGACAGCACGTGTGGAGATGGAAACGCAGCTCAGGCTCCGTGAGAAAATGGCTTCCCTGGGGCTTCTCGCCGCCGGTGTCGCCCATGAAGTCAACACGCCTTTGACGGGGATCAGCAGCTTCACCCAAATGCTCCGAGACCAGACCAGTAAGGACGATCCGAAATCGAAGCTGCTCGAGAAAATCGAGCGCCAAACGGAGCGAGCTTCCAAGATCGTCAACAACCTCCTGAATTTTGCCCGGCAGGGTCGCTCGGGCTTTGTCGCGGTTCAGCTCAACGACGTCATCCGCGATGTCTTGTCGCTACTCGAGCACCAACTGACGCGCTCACGTATCAAGGTGCGACTGGAGCTCGCCGACGTTCTCCCCCGAGTCATGGGAGACGAGAACAAATTGCAGCAAGTCTTCTTGAATCTCATCCTCAATGCCCAGGATGCGATGCCGTCCGGTGGCTGGCTAACGATGACAACCGCGATGCGCGGCGTGGAGGTCGTTGCAACGGCGTCGGATACCGGCCACGGCATCGGCCTCGAGGATGTCAAACGTATCTATGATCCGTTCTTTACGACGAAACGAGCCGGCTCGAGTGGAACTGGGCTGGGCCTTTCGATTACCTACGGGATCATTCAGGAGCATTCTGGTCACATCAATGTCGAGAGCTCGCTTGGCAAGGGCACGAGCTTCCTGGTCCGTCTCCTGAAGGCTTCTGACGCCGCGGACGAAGACAGCACTATACAGAGGACTCAGCAAACTCTCTGACGCCGTGTAGCCCCGGGCCGCGTAACAGTATCAAGGTTTCGATTCGAGGAGTGGCCTAGATCGTCTTGGACTTGCGAATGAGTCGCGCCACAATGGGTTCTGGTTATGAGTGAAAAGGGAACCGTTCTCGTCATCGACGACGAAGAGGTGATGCGGGAGATCCTCGTATCGCTTCTCTCGTCCGAGGGCTACCGCATCAAGCTTGCTGGGACGGGTGAGGACGGTATCGCCGTTGCGTCGCGCGAGCCGATCGACCTGGCCATCGTGGACGTCATGCTCCCCGACCAGTCCGGAATCGATGTTCTGGACGAGCTCAAGCGCATCGACTCCGAGCTCGTCGCGATCATGATCACCGCTTTCGCCTCGGTCGAGACCGCCATCGAAGCGATGAAACGGGGTGCCTTCGACTACGTGACGAAGCCGTTCAAGAACGACGAAGTGCGCCTGGTCGTCGCGAACGGCATGAAGCAACGGCGCCTCGTCCACGAGAACCGCACCTTGAAAGCCGCTTTGAGCGACCGGCAGCGCTTCGACGTTCTCGTCGGCAAGTCTCCGCGCATGCAGGATGTTTACGCGCTCATCCGACAAGTGGCGCCTTCGAAGAGCACGGTATTGATTACGGGCGAAAGCGGGACGGGGAAAGAGCTCGTTGCGAAGGCGATCCACAATCACAGCACACGGAAAACGAAGCCTTTCGTGACCGTCAATTCCGGCCTTCCCCCGGACTTGTTGGAGAGCAACCTCTTCGGCCACGTAAAAGGTGCTTTTACCGGCGCGGTCAGCCCCAAGAAAGGTCTTTTCGAGATCGCCGATGGCGGCAGTATTTTTCTCGACGAGATCGGCACGATCCCCATCGAAACGCAAGCCAAGCTGCTGCGTGTCATTCAAGAAAAGGAGTTCATGCGGCTCGGGGGGATCGACAATATTCGGGTGGACGTGCGGATCATTGCAGCCACCAATAGCGATCTCAAACTCCTCGTCGAAGAGGGAAGCTTCCGCGATGACCTCTTTTATCGGCTGAACGTCATCAACGTTTTATTGCCACCGCTCCGGCAGAGAAAAGAAGACTTATCTCTTCTCGCCCTGCACTTTCTCAAGAAATATGGCGACGAGAACGGGCGCGTGGGTCTGCGCCTTTCTCCCGAGGCCGTGCAGTCACTCCTCGAATATGATTGGCCTGGGAACGTACGCGAGCTCGAGAACGTTATCGAGCGCTCGGTGGTGCTCGCCTCCGGTCCGCTCATCGGCCGCGGTCTCATTCCCGATCACGTCCGCTCTGGCTCAGTGTTTCGCTTGCCTAGAATCGTCGTGCCGAAAGACGGCATCTCATTTCGTGACGTCATCGCTGGCTTTGAGAAGAAGCTGATCGAATCGAGTCTCGAGGCTTCGGGCGGGGTTCAGAAAAAGGCAGCGCACTTGCTCGGCTTGAAGCCGACCACCCTCAATGAGATGATCAAGCGCTATAACATCAGCTTGAGGATAAAAGAGCCATCGTCGACACGCTGACGAGACGAGTCGAGACAGGAAGTACTTTCGTGATGAGACATATCTCAACGCTCCTGATGATCGCGGTCTTGGCGCCGCTCGCTTCCGCCGACGAGCGCATCGACAAGCTATCCCCCGAGCACAAGCTCTGGATCGAGCGCGACGTCATCTACATCATCACCGAACGTGAACGCGAGGTGTTCTTGTCGCTAGGCGCGCTCGAAGAGCGCAACCGTTTCATCGAGGCCTTCTGGAGAAAACGAGATCCCAATCTCGCGACCCCCGAGAACGAGTTCAAGATCGAGCACTATCGCCGGCTCGAATATGCCAACAGCCATCTCGGTAGGGAAACGTTTCGAGAGGGATGGCGCACCGACCGGGGACGCTACTACATCATTCTCGGTGAGCCTCAAAGCATCATGCGTTTCGACGGCTATTCGGAGCTCGTCTCGTCGCACCTCTGGTTCTTTCAAGGAAAGGCCGGCTCTGGCACGCCGTCTTTCTTCTATCTGCTGTTTTTCAAACGGAACGATTTCGGTGAGTACAGACTTTACAACCCCATGGTAGATGGGCCGCAAGCTCTTTTGAACGCGTCGGGTTTTACACCTGGGGACGGAGACCAGCGCGCGGCGTTTCAGACGCTTCGACAGGTCTCGGCGGAGCTCGCGCAAGCGTCGTTGTCGCTCGACCCGAGCGAGCCTGGCGATTTTCGGACAGCTCGCCCGTCCATGGGAAGCCAGTTAATGATGGCGCGGATCGAAGAGTCTCCCCGGCGAGCGATCCGGACCGATTACGCCGAAGCGTGGCTGAGGTATGGCAATCGCGTCTCGGCGGAATATTCGTTCAACTACGTGCCGTCGCGAAGCGTCTTCTCGGTGCTTGCGGATTCTTCGGGGATGGCGCTTGTCCATTTTAGTATCGAGATCGACCCCCAAAACTTTTCGCTCGAGACCGACGAGCAGCGGTCGAAGTTCTACACGACTCTTGACCTTTCTATCGAAGCTGTTAGCACGGGCGGGCAGCTCGTGCTCGCGGCCGAGAAACAGGCCTATATCGAGCTCACTCCTAGCCAGATGAGAGAGCTCGGTACACGGGCATTTGCCTATCAAGACGATTTTCCGCTCGTTGCCGGGGACTTCAACGTCACAGTGATCGTGAGAAATCGCGTCGTCTCCCAATACACGGTGGCGGAATCGGAGATTCACATCCCGCGATTCACGAAGAAAACGCCGGTGCTGACAGATGTCATCCTCGCTTTCGAGTCCACTTTCGTCGGCGGCACGTTGGACGACACGCTCGTGCGAACCTACCAAGTCGGGAAACTGCGCTTTCAGCCGGCGGCGAACAACCTCTTCGTCATCGGAGACACGGTCCATCTGGTGACACAGGCCTTCGGAGTGTCGCCGGATCACAAGATCGTGTTCGAGCTCTGGGAAGGCGACAAGTTGTTGAAGTCGTTAGAGAGTGGCGTAACGGCAAATGGCGTCGTCGTGGATCACCTCAAGCTCGAGAACATGGTCGGCGGCAACTTTCCGATCGTTGCTCGCCTCGTCTCACCGGCGGGCGAGACCCTGTCGACCAAGAGGACGGAGATAACCGTATCACCGCGCTCTGTCGCCAACCGACCGGGCTTTGTCTATCGCCGCGGGGTGAACACTCGCATCCCGGGCCTCTTGAGCTTAATGCGTGGCGAACAGCTATGGAAGCTCGGAGATGTAGCAAACGCGAAAGTCGCTTTCGAAGAGGCCCTCGCATCTGGCAATGACCGGCTCGTGCCGGCTCGATGGATGCTGGCCAACGTGCATTTGAAGGAAAAACACCCTGACGATGCGCTTGCTCTTCTCGAGCCGCTCGAGGAGCCTTTCCCGGACCAGTTCGAGGTTGTGGCTGGGCTCGGCCTGGCCTATTACCTGAAAGGGGATTATGAGACCGCGGTCGGCTATCTGAGCCGAGCTCGCGACATCCGTCCGCCCGACGCCATGCTGTGCAACGCTCTTGGTGATATTTACGAGCGCCTCGGCGATCGTGACAAAGCGCGCGAAGCTTTCGAGAGCTCGATCCAGCTCGATAAAGAACAACCCACCGTGCGCGAGCGGCTCGCTTCTCTGACCGCTCAAGCCGAGAAGAACTGACGCCGTTTTTTCGCTGATGGCGTTTACAAGCGTTCAGAAGATTCGCTTCGACGACGTCGACGGAGCGGGTATCGTCTACTTCCCCCAGTTTTTTCACTTGTGTCACGCTGCTTTCGAGGACTTTTTCGACACCGCTGCCCCTGTCTCTTATCCCGAGCTCGTCTGCGAAAAGCGTCTAGGGTTTCCGACCGTGGCGATCGTGAGCGCGTTCCACGCACCCCTGGCCTACGGAGACATCGCAATCGTAGAGCTCACCGTTAAAGAGATTGGACGCTCCTCGATGAAGCTTGGCTACGACATCCGCCGCGAACGTGACGGCGTCAAGTGCTTCCACGCCGATATCAGCACGGTCCTGGTGGATCTCGACAGCATGAAACCGAAGACCATCGAGCCCGAGCTCAGAGATATCCTCGAACAATTTCTTTCGGGCTGAGCCTCCCGGTCCGTCCTTTGAGTTCGGGGCCGCAAAAAGCAAGGGGATGTGGGGATAGTGATCTATTCTGTCTTTTATCCCCACCTCTCCTTGCTTTTTGCATTTCCGGCAGGCTAATCCTGAGAGGGCTTTGCGTCGGCGTTGAACTGTCTCTTATCAATAACTTAGCTGCGGTGGCTCCCGTCGCCGCCGGCATCCCTCAGCGTGATCGGCGCGACGGTCGATTCGGCTCACCTGTTCTTCGGGAATGTCTCTTCGGGCGACAGGCCCTATCTCTCGATCGTCGCCATAACGTCCCTCATGTTGCTCAGTGCGTTCGTGCTGAGGCGTCGTCTAGGCTCCGCTGAGGTGGCCTCGTGAGCGTGATAGCACTCGAGGCCGCTTCGAGGTGGTACGGCAACGTCCTCGGCTTGAGCCGCGTCAGCCTGGAATTCGAGCCCGGCGTGACTGCGCTTCTCGGACCGAACGGCGCGGGAAAATCCACGCTCCTCAAGCTGGTCACGGGCCTTCTTCGCCCGAGTTCGGGAACCGTGTCGGTACTCGGTTTAGCGCCGTTCGCCAATCCCACGATTTACGCGCGGCTCGGTCTCGTGCCTGAGGAAGAAGAGTTCCATGCGCGCGTGAGCGCGGTTGACTAGCTGGAATACCTCTTGCGCCTTCACGGTTTCGACGAGACGGACGCGGCACCGCGCGCGCAAAGCGCTCTCGGAGGTGGGTCTCGAGAGCGTGGCCGAAAGCCGCGTGACGACGTTCAGCAGAGGCATGAAACAACGGCTTCGCATCGCGCAAACGGTCGCGCACGACCCAGATATCCTCGTTTTCGACGAGCCGCTGATGGGCCTCTACCCCGTCGGGCGCCGCGACGTCATCGACTCGATCCGCGGGTGGGGCAGCCAGGGCAAGACGGTGCTCGTCTCGAGCCACATCCTTCACGAAGTAGAGCTTATGACGCGCGAAGTCGTGTTGATGAACACGGGCAAAGTCATGGCCAGCGGCAACATTCATGAGATCCGCCGCTTGATGGACGCGCACCCGCATCGAATACTCATCGCCACACCGGATCCAAAAAAACTCGCCACTTGCTTGATCGGCCAAGACGACCTCCACTCCATCTCTTTCTCCGAAGAGCGGTCGCAAGTGGAGCTCGAAACGCGTGAGCCGGACCGCTTCTATGCTTTGCTGGCCGAGCTCGTCCTCGACGACGCGGCGACGACCCACGAAATCTCTTCCCCAGACGACAATCTCGAGGCAGTTTTTCACTACCTGGTCGGAAAATGAGCACGAGCCCCTTTTTCTCGTCGCACAATGGAATTTTTCGCAGCTTCTGTGGTCGTCGCGAACTCTCGCCATGGGCGGTCTCGCAGCGACTCCCGTTCTAATTGCGCTCATCTATCGCGCCGCGGTGCTCTTCGAGATCGCCCCGCAGGGCACGGGCTTCGGTGTGTTCGCGGCACTCACCGCAACCGTAAGCTTTCCCTTCGTCGCGCCGATGCTGTCGCTCTTCTACGCGAGCGGTGTCACGAGCGACGACGTCGAAGCAGGCACCATGCGCTACTTGCTGACGCGTCCCATAGCCCGGCCCGAGCTTCTCGCGGGCAGGATGCTCGGGATGCTCATGATGGTGCTGTTCCTCTTCCTGCCGCCTTTCGTGATCGGCTTCTACCTCACCGTGGCGCCGAGCGGCTGGCAGGAGGTCGGCACACGTTTTCCAGCCCTGCTGTGGGACGTGATGGCTGGAATCCTGGGGTTGTTCGCTTATAACGGCTTGTTTTCTCTCACGGGAACCGTTCTCAAACGGCCGCTACTCTTCGGTCTGTTTTTCGTGTTCGGCTGGCAAGCGGGAGCCGCCATCGTCCCGGGAACGGCGCGCTATCTCACCATCACGCATTATCTGAGCTCGCTTTTTCCCCATGGGAGCTTCCAGGGAACGCTCGCCCGACTGATGGGCCAGCCTTCACTCGAAGCCGAAGAAACTTATTACGACCTCGTGCGGGTCGAAGCGGTGAGTCATCTGCCGGATGACCCTTTGCTGTCGCTACTACGAGATTCAATCATCCAGCGAATGGAGCGCGCTAAGCGGAACGCCCATCAGATCCTCCGCTCGGTGTTCATGGGCGAGCCCGGCATGCGCCTCATCTTGAGCAACTTGAACCACCCGGATCGCTACCTACGCTCGAGCGCCATCGAGGCTCTCGAAGTACGAGTGGATCCCTCCGTGCTCGGGGGCATTCTGCCGCTATTCGAGCACGAGAACACCTGCGTCATCGCCGAGCATGGCGGCTCGCAATTCGAGCTTCCCACGCGCAGCCCGCGTGAAGTGCTCGCCGAGCTGACGCGCCACCGCTCCCCCTGGGTACGTGCCTGCGCCATCTATGTCGTGGGATGGGCGGGAGACATCGAAGACCTCGAGCCGCTCGAAGACCGCCTCGACGATCCGTATGAGCTCGCGCGACTCAACGCCATCGAGGCCATCGGCCGGCTAGGCAACGAGGAAAGCCTGGGGCGGCTCGCAACTCTGAGCTCCGAGAACGTGGGGATCGTCAAAACCTACGCGGATGCCGCGATGGACGAAATCCGCGCCCGACTCTAGGTCACATCCCGAGTAAGTTGGGAGGCCACGGCATGCGTGGCCTTCGCAACTTTCTCGGGATCTCCCAGGTAATAATGTTGCACGGGCTTCAGATCGTCTTCGAGCTCGTAGACGAGTGGGATACCGGTGGGGATGTTGAGGCCAACGATCTCTTCTTCCGATACGTTGTCGAGATATTTCACGAGGGCCCTCAAGCTATTCCCGTGAGCCGCTATCAAGACTTGCTTCCCGGCCGCGACATCAGGGGCGATCGTGTCTCTCCAATAAGGCAGGAAGCGCTCGACCATGTCTTTCAAGCACTCCGAGAGCGGTAACTCGCCCTCCGACAAGCCCGCGTAGCGACGATCGTGGCCTGGGAAGCGATCGTCGTCACGTTCGAGGGCGGGCGGGGAGATCGCGTAGCTGCGGCGCCAAATCTTGACTTGGTCCATTCCGTGCTTTTCCGCAGTCTCTGCTTTATTGAGACCTTGGAGCGCTCCGTAGTGACGCTCGTTCAACCGCCAGTGGCGTCGCACCGGGATCCACATGAGATCCATCTTGTCGAGCCCGAGCCAGAGCGTTCGAATGGCGCGCTTGAGAACCGACGTATAGGCAATGTCGAAGCTATAGCCTTCTTGCTTCAAGACACGCCCTGCCTCGCGAGCCTCGGCGATGCCTTGCTCCGTCAAATCGACATCCGTCCACCCGGTGAAGCGGTTCTCTTTGTTCCAGACGCTCTGGCCGTGACGAAGAAGAACGAGCTTTTTCATCTAGGTGGTGGATGGGGCCACGGCACGGACCTCTTCGGAGACGTCGTCCGAGAACGTCTCGAAGTTCTTGTCGAACATCCCGGCGAGCTTTCGCGCTTGGCGATCATAGGCTTCGCCATCCGCCCACGTGGCGCGCGGGTCGAGCACCTCGGATGGAACATTTGGGCAGGAGCGCGGCACATGTACACCGAAAATCGGATGCTCCGTCGTCCCGACCTCGTCGAGGGCTCCGCGCAACACCGCTCGCACCATGGCGCGGGTGTGGCTCAACTTCATCCGCTTGCCTTCACCGTAAGCGCCGCCGGTCCAACCCGTGTTAACGAGCCAGACGCTCACAGCATTCTTCTCGATGTTCTCGCCGAGCATCTTGGCGTAAACGGCCGGCTTGCGCGACATGAACGGAGCGCCGAAACACGCGCTGAAGGTTGCCTGCGGCTCCGTCACCCCGCGCTCGGTTCCAGCCACTTTAGCCGTGTAGCCCGAGAGGAAGTGATACATCGCCTGCGCGGGTGTGAGCTTCGCGATCGGTGGCAGGACGCCAAAAGCGTCCGCGGTGAGCATCAAGACTTGTTTGGGCGGTCCGCCCGAGCCGGACGGAGCCGTGTTCGGGATATGGCTAATCGGGTAGGATGCTCGCGTATTCTCAGTAAAGACGTCGCTGTCTAGGTCGAGCCGCCGGGACGCCGAATCGATGACGACGTTCTCGAGGATCGTACCGAACATGCGCGTCGTCTCGTAAATCTCGGGCTCGCCTTCCTGGGAGAGTCGGATGACTTTCGCATAGCAGCCGCCCTCGAAGTTGAACACGCCCTTGTCGCTCCATCCATGCTCGTCGTCACCAATCAAGGTCCGTTCCGGATCGGCCGAGAGCGTCGTCTTGCCCGTGCCCGAAAGTCCGAAGAAAATCGCGAGATCGTTCTCGTCTGCGCCGTAATTGGCCGAGCAGTGCATCGGGAGCACGTTTTTCGGCGGCAGCAAGTAGGTCATGACGGCCAGGATAGATTTCTTGATCTCTCCGGCGTAATCGGTGCCGCCGATGATCACTTCGCGGGTCTTGAAGTTCAAAACGACGAACACTTCCGAGCGCGTACCGTCTTGCTCGGGCACGGCGCAGAAAAGCGGCGCGTCGATAACGGTGAACTCGGGGACATGATTCGCGAGCTTCACGGGATCGTGCTCGCGGATGAACATATTGCGGGCGAACAGATTGTGCCACGCGCGCGTGTTCACGACGCGGATCGGGATCTGATAATCCGGGTGGGCGCCGGCGTAGCAATCCTGAACGAAGAGATCCCGGCCCTGGAGGTAGGCCGTCAGGCGAGCCTTGAGCCTCTCGAAGTTCTCGGGCTCGAACGGCTTGGCCGCATCCCACCAGATCTCTTTCTCGCTTCCGGGCTCGCGGACGATGTACTTGTCGTTGGGCGAGCGGCCTGTATATTGACCCGTTTGAACCACTAGCGGGCCACGATGGGCGATGAGACCTTCGCGTCTCTGGACAGCGTGCTCGTAGAGCGCCGGAGTCGAAAGGTTCCACCAAACCGCATTCGCGTTGACGATTCCGTGATTCTTGAGATTGTGATGACTCCGGGATTCTCCGCGCTCTTCCATATTCGTGATTCCCCCTCGATTTCGATGGTTGATCGCAGGTGCTAGACCTGCAAAAGCCTCCAGCTCAGGACAATCTATACTAGATCTGAGACCACCGCCAGCGGATCGCGACGGAGAGCAACGAGCACATGAGCAGGGTTTTCCCCGCGGACCGCGCTCAACGCATGGGGAAGCTAAACGTCTCCGGGTTCTCGCTTTCGATACCGACGATCTCGTAACCGGAACCGCTCCTGCGGAGGTAGACAAGAACGGCAGTGTTCCAGTGAAGATTCTCCTCGTTGAGCGAATGAATCTCGGCACAGAGAAATGCGCTTCCGCTGTCTGGCAGCTCGAGTCTCGGATCGCGTGATGTGACCGGCTCGCTCAATCGTCGATGCTCACCAGAGAGGTTATCGAAGCTAGACCACGATGTTTGATACCGCGTCTCCGCGTCGACGAAACCATAGCGCTCGGACAAATTGGTGAAGTCAAGCCGGCCCCCTTTGATGCGGAACTCGGCAAGCGGGTTCATCACGTTGATGCCGAAGCGGCCGCATTTTTGCTGGCGCTCGACGAGCACATCCGCGAGATAGGCAGCGTGATCCGGATTGCTGAACTCGCCCGTCTCGACAATCGCGTCTAGCTCTTCTCGGGTGAAGCGCATGAGGATCTTGGCCGCCCAGAACGCGTCGCGCGCGGTCATGCGCACGAAGGCCGGGTTCGGGTAGTCGTTGCGCCAAGCTACGCAATCAAAGAGCTCGCTCTCGATTCGCCCGACCGCTTCGTATTCAGGATAGGGGGGCCACTTTGCGCACCGATATTCTGGCACGCGGAAGCCGAATCCGAGCATGTTCCGCTTCGCGTCTCGGAAGTCGAGCGTGTACGAAAAGGTGAGGGGGGCGCCTTGCATGTCCACAGAGCCGCTCCCGAGGGTCGAGCCAAAATCCAGTATGAAGTGCCGCACGTGGTGCTCCCCATTCTCTTCGACCCAGGCGTCCTGCGTGTTCTGCACGCGCGTGTCGTCGTGGTTGAGCCAGGCGGCAAAGAGCCTCAGCCCACGTAGCTCGCAGCGATCTTCGTGCGCGATCACGTCGTTGGGATCGTCACTGCGCGTCTCGTAATAGCGGAACGGCCCAATGGGAATTCCGGGGAGATATTTGCTAGCCGTCACACGCATAGAGCCATCCGAAAGGCGCGGCACGAAACGGATGGAACGGCGGAAACGAAAATCCGTGAGCGGCATTTTGTCGCCATAGGTGTCCTCGACCTCGGTGCCGGGCGCGATCACGAAACGCTCGGTGTGGGCGTACACGATGTAGTTCTCCGGAGCGTGATAGCCGAGCGCGTAGAAGATCTTCGTCGCTATCGTTTCCGCCGCGGAGGCGACCTCGGGGATCTCGACGGGGTCGAGCTTGATCACATAGCGCTCGTCTTGCTCGTCGTAAATTTGAAATCCGGGGGTGAGCCCTTGACTCTTGCTCAGGAACACGGTCCACGTTTCTTCCGGATCGGGTCCAGAGCCGCGATTCGATCCGCGTATGAGCTCTTCAATGCTCATGCGCTCGAGCCCGTGCCGGTTCGTGAACCAGCTGCTATTCGGCACTTCGTCGAGCGTGTTGACGTTCGTCACCTCTGTTCCGATGGAAGAGGCTCCAAAATCGTGAAACATGTGACCGAAGCGGTCAAACATGTCGGAGAGCTCGATCTCTTCCGGCTTTTCGGGAACGTCGAGCTTGTCGTTATCCGCCAAAAGAGGATCGTCCGGGTAGAACTTTTGAGCTTCGAGCAACGAGCTCAAAAAGACCGGGACCAACAACGAGAACGAGATTCGTCTACCCATCGGCGTCAGAAAGCTGGTCCAGCATTGATGTGAAACTTGAAACCTTCGGTGCTGTTAGCGAAATCCATCCGAAGCGCCATTCCGCCCGGCGCGTGGGTTCGGATACCGAAGCCGTAGCCGGTATGCATGCGATCGAAATTGAAGTCACTCTTATGGGCGAACACTTTCCCCGCATCGAGAAAGACAGTAAAGTCCACAAAAGGCATGACCTCCCACCGATATTCCGCCGCGACATAGAGATTGCGCCTGCCCCGAAAGCGCCATTCACGAAAGCCCCGGACCGTCGTGGCGCCGCCAAGCGTCTCCATCAAATAGAACGGAACTTCTTTGCCGCTATCGGCTACGGAGTGCGACGTGTAGAAGCGCAATGCCAAGATGCGGCTTTTGGGCCCGAGCGGGATGTAGCCTTTGACATCCGCTACGACCGGCGTGAAGTCGTATCGGCTAAGACCGGTATCCTCGTAGCGCTCGGCAGTGATGCGGGCCACGACGCCCACGGCAGGATCCGACTATTTGTCACGCAGGTCGAACTCAGCCCACCCACCGGTGACGAGGAATTCGGTCCGCGGGCTCATGAAGCCGGGCACTCGGTCGGGATCAAAAACCTCTTCGATGGAGCTTTCCACCTCGCCCAAATCGGTCCTCGCCGAGAGCCATCCGCCTTGAGCGCCGAGAGAGAGAAGCCCGCGAGGGTTGAGCCAGAAATAACCCATCGCGCGCTGGTCGTTGAGCAAATAGGTCGAGCGATCGTCAACCCTCGAGTCGTTCCCAAGGCCGTAGACGCGCAGCGACGTCAAATCACGATACTCGCCTCGGAATTTGAGCTCGACGCGCCGGCCGATTTGCGGAGGCGGGAAGATGACTTCCGCATCCGGGGTCGTGTAGCTGCGCGTCGAGTAACGGCCGTTGGCCTGGAACTGAAAGTATTGGGACTCGAGGCCGTGGATATAGCCGCCGCCGAGCGCAAAGCCCGAGCCGGAGGGCATACCGCCGAAAACGGGACGAAAGCCGTGCCAGCCTTTGACGAGCCAATTTTGCGGGAACTTCGCTTTCTCCCAATTCTGGGGCGCTTCTCAGCGCCCGAAACTCTATACAGCTCGAGGTTCGCCGCTTTCTCACGCCTCTGCTTTTGCAGGATTTACTGACGACTCATAGTCTGAGGCTCTTGTTCTTCCTCCTTTTGAGCTAACGCGACGACGGACGACGCCATCAAAAACAACGTCATCATGACAACACGCATCAAGCTTGTTCCTTTTCGTTGAAGGCGACACGGGCGGTTCTGAGCCGCTCAGTTCAACGGATATTAGCGTGACGATCGACACAAAGAAATCGACGTCAGCGTCTTCGGCGACCGGCCACGCGCCGAGCGCCTCCGTCCGCTCGCCAGTTCTGATAGCGCCGAGCCAGCCGTCTTCGTCGAGCAAGTAGTAGCGGCCATCCACCGGATCGACGAAAAGATCCTAGTTCGTGTTGACCACGAAGCGCAAGTCGATCTCTCCGATGGGCGCTTCCACCGGCTCGCCATCGATCAATACGAGGATCGCGGGGCGCCGGCTGACGAAAAACTTGGGCGGCTCGGTCGAGATCGGAACCATGGCGAGCTGCGCTTCGCCGCGATCGAGATTCGCGAGCACGCGGTCGAGCGAGACGATGACGCCGTCGGCCGGAAAGTACGATTCCACTTCGGTGCGAAGCTCGATGGACGTCTTCGTCGACCCCGGCGGGAGAGACGGGAAGCTCGCTTTCAAAATCTCGAAACGCGTGATGCGCACCTTCCGGTTGTCGAGACCAACTTCGGTGTCCGCGGCAATCTCGAACGCTCCAAAGACCGGCGGAGCACTCTCCGACGAGGAGTAGGCCAGCGCGAGCCGCGCGCCCACGCGAGTCTGGTCGTCCCAGCTTTCGATTTGCGGCTGATAGAGAACGAGCTTCGCTCCGTTATCGCCAGGATATTCCCGCGGCCAGCTGAGCTCCTGAACCGGCTCGGCAATTTGTACCGGCTGCGCTGGCTGGACCGCTAGCAGGACGAGAGCTACTAAAAGGCGTGTCATAAGCTTGGAAACCTCAGATGCGATTCGATTTTGTCACCCATGTTACACATGTCGCACATTTCCTATTTGCGTATCGCGGCTTCGAGCTCCGCGACGAGGCGCTCTAGAGAAGCGTCACCTGGACGAAGCTTCAGAAGCCGGCGACCGTAGCGGCTCGCCTCCCCGTACTCTCCGCGATCGCGGTTCACCGTGACGAGCGCGAACAGAATCTCGGCGTCTCCAGAGTGCCGTTCATGGGCCTTCCTCAACACCGAAAGCGCTTCGTCAGCTTTACCGGTGCTCGAGAGCGCCACACCGTAGACATAACTAAAACGCGCCTGATCAGGCGCGAGCTTCGCGGCGCGCCCGAGCGCTTCGACCGCCTCCGTGTTTTTCTGAAGGCGCACGAGCGTTAGTCCGAGCGCATGGTAGACGCCGGGATCGTCGTCCTGGACGCCGAGCGCGTCTCGAAGCGTCGCCTCGGCATCTTCGTCTCGTCCCTGCATCCGGTAGAGATCCGCAAGATTCACATGAGCCTGCACGAATCGAGGGTCGAGCTCGAGGACGGATAGATATTCGCGCTCCGCCTCGGCGAGCTCGCCGAGCTGGATATGGACGAGACCGAGATTCATGCGCGCCTCCGGCCAGTCGGCATTGAGGCTCTGTACGGCTCGATATTCGGCGAGCGCGTCGGTCCAAATCGAGCGCTGCTCGGGCGTGAAGTAGTCGACGGGAACCGCGGCAAGAACACGCGCAGCCTCGATGCGCACCGCGCGGACATCATCCTCGAGGAGCGGAATGACGAGCTGATGCAACGTGGCCGGCTCGAGCGCTTCGGCGGCCTCGAGCGCGCCGAGCCGGAGGAGTGCATCCGTGCTTCGAAGGCCTTGCGGAAGATAGGGCATTGTCGGAAGACCGGCCAGAGCTGTCGCTTTCACGAGCGCCGGGACCTCCGGTTCGTTCACGAGGCTTGCGAGCGACGCGGTGTCGCGCGCGTGAAGCGCCTCTCCGTAATGCCGCGTCGGCGGATGCCCGTACCACTCGGCCACCTTGGCGGCGGCCCACGCCGGCGTCTCGGCCGCGTGGCATCCGTTGCAAGCGTTCGGGGCCTGAAGCGACACGGTCAAATCCGGACGCGGGACGCGTAGGCTATGATCACGGCGCGGGTCCACGACCATGTAAGTCGTCTCCGGCATGTGGCAATTGACGCAGGAAGCACCTTCCGTCCCCGGCTCGTGAAAGTGATGGCTCAGGGCGTCGAACTTTGCGGGCAAATGGCAGGACGCACAAACGGCGTTCCCTTCGGCGCGAACGCTCAGCGTGTGCGGGTCATGGCAGTCCTGGCACGTCACGCCTTTTAGATACATCTTGCTCTGAAGGAACGAGCCGTAAACGTAGACTTCGTCGCGAATCTGACCGTCCGCGTAGTAGAGCGGCTCTGTCACCATAGACGGGCGGAAGCTGTCGAGAAACGGTTGCCCATGCGGGTCGTCCTCGTAAAGCTGCGCGCGCCGGGAGTGACACGGTGCACAGGTCTCGATCTCGTGGTGCTCGGCGCGGGGGGGTTGGCGCTCGGCGAGTCCGGTCTCGATGTTCATGACCCAGGAAGCCTCATCGGTGCGTAATGTGGCCTCGAGCCTCGGATTGCCTTCAGCACCTTCTTGTGCCCAAGCGACGTGGCGAGAGCCCCGTCCGTGGCACGCTTCGCAGGAAACATTCATCTCCTGCCACGTGGTGTCGTAGCGATTCGTCTCGCGGTCATAGTTCTTCCGAAGCCCGGTGGAGTGGCACGACGCACACATGAAGTTCCAGTTTTGATAGCGCTTCGTCCAATGCAGCGAGTCTTCGTGATCGATGCCTTCGTCCGGATAGAGATGGAACCAGCGTTCGCCGCCTTGATTCGACGGTCGCGCGTCCCAGGCAATGCTCAAAGCTTGATAGCGCCCGTCAGGAAATGGGACGAGATATTGCTGGAGCGGGTCGGCGCCGAACGTGAACGCTATCTCGTAATCTTCGAGCTCACCATCAGGGCCGTCCGTCCGCACCATAAACTGCCCATCCCGCTCGAAAAAAGTCGCGGTCACGCCCGCATGGTCGAAGGCGCGGTCGCGGAAATCACCGAGCACGGTGGAGGCGTCGGCAGGCTGCATGGCAAGATCGTGATGGGAGCCGCGCCAGAGCTCGGACTCCGCCGAGTGGCACGCGGCGCAGGCATCCTTACCGATATAAGTGGGGCTGTCCGCGCTCTCGGCATCCTCAGTGTCAGTCCCAGTCTCAGTCGCCGGCGGACCGTCGCATCCGGCCAATGCGAAGCCTAGCAACGAGATGAACAGAATCGCGCGCATCGAAGCCGCTCATGATAGCACCGCCCGTGTAACATGGGCTTCCATGCTCAGATGGCTCGCAGGCATCGTCGACGTTCGGCCGGGAGAGATTCGCCGTGTCGGCGGGATGTTCTCGCTTCTCGGCCTCATCATCGCGACGGCCTACATCCTGAAGCCGGTCCGAAGCTCACTTTTCTTGAGTGAGTTCGGCTCGGAGCAGCTCCCTTATGTCTACATCGTCATCGCGATCGTCCCCGGCGTTGTTGCCGCCGGCTTTGCACAGTGGGTGCCGCGCGCGAACCTCCCACGTCTTCTCGCCGGTGCGTCCTACTTCTTCGCATTCCAACTTCTCGTCTTCTGGCTCGCGATCGACTCTGGCTGAACGTTTACCGGTTTCGTTTTTTACGTCTGGGTGAGCATCTGTACCGCGGTGATGCCGTCGCTTTTCTGGCTCCTCGCCAACTATGTCTTCTATGCGAACGAAGGCCGTCGCTTGTTCCCTGTCGTTATGGCGGGCGGGCCTCTCGGCTCCATCCTCGGCGGCACCATCACGTCGTTTCTCGTCCGCTTCGTTGAAACGAAGGGCTTGCTCCTCTCGGCCATTATCCTCCTCATAGGCGTCGGCGTTCTCGTCCGACACAACACGGTAGAGCAGCGCGAGCGCATGGCCGAGCGCCGGACGGATTTGGCGCGGCAATAAAAAAGAGGGGAGAGGCGTGAAGACGAGCCATGGAGGCTCGTCGCGCGCTCGCGTTCTCTCTCAATGATAGTAGCCCTTATCGTGCTCACGACGATGACCTCGACACTCGTGGATTATCAGTTCAATACGGCTATCGAGCAATCGTTCGAAACGACGGACGCGATGACCGGTTTTTTGGCATTTTCTTTGCCTCAAAAAACATCGTCGCCTTCGTGCTCCAGCTGCTCGTTGTCGGAAGGCTTCTGAGCCGTCTCGGAGTTGCCGCGGGTCTGGCCATCCTGCCGCTCGTACGGCTCTCGTCCTCGATCGCATTTCTTCTCTTTCCGCGGCTCCTCACCGCGACGCTCATCAAGACGGCGGATGACGGGCTCAGCAACTCCGTCAACAAGTCGAGCGTGGAAGTGCTCTACCTCCCCATCTCTCTCGCGGTGAAGAGCCGCTCAAATCTCGGCTCGACATGTTCGTCGAGCGCACGAGCCGCGGTTTCGCAGGCGTCACGATTCTCATGGTGACGGGTGTATTCTCGCTCTCCGTAAACGAGATAAGCCTCGTCGTCATCGCGCTGGTCCTGCCGTGGCTCGCCCTCGTCGTGCTCTCGAAGCGGGAACATGTGAAGACGTTCCGGAGCTCGCTCTCGCGTCGCGACATTAGCGACGTTACATCTCAGATGAACGACCCAGCGAGCCTGTCGGTCTTTCGGCAAGCTCTCGATGATGCGGACGATCGCGAGCTCGTCTACGTGCTCGAGCTGCTACAAGGGGTCGACGCAGCAGAGATCCTCGAGCAAGTCATAGCTCTCATCACGACGCGAATGTGCGCCGAGCTTCCCTCCGCCATTTGCGAGGCGCTTCGACCCCGCCCGAGCTTTCGGACTTCCCCTCCCGCGCGCGACCCGGATCCCTGTGCCACGGCCGAAGCGAAGGCGCTCTGGGTGCGTTCGAATCCGGACGAAGGCTATCGAGCGCTTCAAACTTTCGTGCGGGAAGGCGAGACCAGCCGCATAGACGCCGTGCTCGATATTTTGGATTTGACCAAAGAGCTCGTGACCGAAGCCGACGTCGAGTCCCTTGTCATTGAGCGCAGTAATCGCGACGACCCCGCGGATCGGCGTCTCGCCGCCCGGGCGGCCGGTTTTCTTCGCGCCGATTCCAACGGCGTGCTTTCTCTGACACGCCTTTTGAAGGACCCGGAAATCGACGTCGCTCGTGCGGCGGCGCGCAGTATCGGACGGCTCCGGCACGCGCCCGACTTCCCACTCTTGATCGCGGCGCTCTCGAGGCGACCGTTGCGCGCGGCCGCGAGAAAAGCGATTGCCAGCTTCGGTATCGACCGCCTCGAGAGCTTGATGGAGCGTTTGCGCGACGAGCATGAGGACGTCGACATCCGCCGAGCGCTTCCGTCAACGCTCGTCGAGCTCGCCGAGGTCACGGACGTGATGAGCGTGCTCCTGAACATCCTGCCGCACAGCGACAGGCGCCTCCATTATCAAGCCATCAAAGCTCTCGGAAAATTACGAGCCCGTTTTCCCGAGACGCGCTTTTCCAAAAGCGAGGTCGGCCGCCTGCTAAAGCGCGAGGCGTTCGAGCTCGGCGCCCTGGCGAGTCTTCTGGACGGGGTGAAGAGCCAAATGCCGGCGCTCGAAAGTCACGGCTTACTCGTCAAAATTTTAGAGGAGCGCATGGAGTTTACTCGCGTGCGCATCTTCCGTTTGTGGGGGCTCATCCATCCGCCCAACGAGGTCTTTGGCGCGTGGGATCGCATCGCGAAAGGCCAACCCACGGTACGCGCCACGGCGCTCGAATATTTGCACAACGTTCTCTCCCCTCACGACCGCACATCGCTGCTGCCTCTCATCGAGGCCACGAGCTCCGCCGTGGTCCACGAAAGAAGCCGAAAACTTTTGGGCACGAGCAGGCTCACTTTCACTGAAGCGTTGACGCGACTTCTCCGTCACCGTGATTACTGGGTCGCCGCGAGCGCCGCAACGCTTGCGGGCAAGCTCGAAGGTGCTCCGCTCGAGGCCGAGCTCGCGTCGCTCAAAGAGCACCCTTCAGAAATCGTGCGCGAGGCGGCGGAGAGCGCGATCAGCAATAATTCATATTGACGAACGGGAGCGACCATCATAAAGTTGCTTTTCGTCGCGGGAATAACTTACTTACTCGACGATCGAGGTTGCCAGAATATGACCGTGCGTTTCGTGGCTCTCTTTACCGGCGGGCTTGCCTTCCTGCCTTTCTTTTCCGATGCGCAGACGTTCCAGAGCGCAAGAACCGTCTGGGCGAGTGACGGCGCGGGCGTTCCCGCGCTCGCACGTGACGTCGATCTCATGCTGCGAAGTGGCGAGCTCGAGCTCGCCTCGATTCAGCGAGACGGCGTCTTTCAAGGCCGTACGCACGAACGGCTCGATCAATATCATCGCGGCGTGCGGGTCTTTGGCGGACAGCTCGTGTGGCACAAGGAGGCCGGACGGGTTCTTTCGATTACCGGGAAGCTCTTCGGCATCGACAATGACGAGATTAGTGTCAGCACCGACGCGGCGCTCGATGCGGACGCGGCGGTCGCGCATGCGCTTGCAGCGAGCGAGGCGAATGCTTTCGCCGTGGGCCTCGTCGAGCTCGTTGTTCTGCCCATGAAACTAGGCGTAGAGCTCGCCTATTACTTCCACGTGCGGGGCGACAGAACACTCGACGCGTTTTTTGTCGACGCCTCGAGAGGCCGCATTTTGCTGCGCTACAACGATCATCGCTCGCAAACGGGCATGGTCGGCCTCGGCGTGGGAACCTGGAACGATCAAAAGAAAATGACGGTGCAGCAAGCGGCGGGGACGCACCGTGCCGTCGACACGGTCCGTCCTTTCGGGATCCGCACCTACGACGTGAACTTCGATGCCCGCACGTGGAACCGATATGCTGCCGATACTCCCGCGTTTCTCGCGACCGATGCCGATAACGAGTGGATGGACGGCGCCGTCGTCGACGCGCACGTTTACGCAGGCTACACCTATGATTACTACTTCAAGCAGCACGGCCGCCGCGGCGTCGATGACGCCGGCCTCGCGAACATCAACTTCGTTCACATCGCCCGGCAATCGGCTGGGTTCAACAACGCTTTCTACGATCCCGTCGACAACTCGTTGAACTATGGGGACGGCGACGGAATCACTTTCAATTTCTTCTCCTCGAGCCTCGATGTCGTCGCGCACGAGCTCACCCATGCGGTCACGCAGTTCACGTCCGATCTGATTTATTTGAACGAGTCTGGGGCCCTCAGCGAGGCCATCTCCGACATCATGGGCGTGTCGGTGGAGTTTTTCTTCGAGCCCGCGGGAAGCGGCCGCCAGCGGGCCGACTGGGTTCTCGGCGAGGACATCTTCATCAACTTCGGACCGATCTTTCGAAGCTTTCGTGACCCGAACGCCATCGGCGATCCCGATCATTACGACGTGCGCTGCGCTCCGCCGGTCTGCACCGAGGATTTCGACAATGGCGGCGTGCATATCAATTCCAGCATCGTGAATCACGCTTTCTACTTGATGGTGGAAGGCGGTACGAACCGTGTCTCGGGCATGCGGGTCGACGGGGTCGGGCGCGCTCAAATGGATCGCATCGAATCGATCTTCTATCGCGGCTTCACAGCTTTCCTCGTGCCGAGCTCCAACTTTTCGGATGCGCGCGAAGCGACGCTGCGCGCGGCCCGCGAGCTTTACAGCGCGGACAGCGCCCTCGAGCAAACCGTGCGACAAGGATGGGACGCTGTCGGCATCCATTAGGAATTCAGATGAGACGGATCGCGAGTTTCTTGGGTTTGATTGTGTTGGCAATGGGTGTGGCGAGCGAAGCGCAGCAGGAGCCGGAAACGAACACGGTGACTCCGTCGGCGAAGACTGCGCGCCGATTTCAAGTGCTCGTGAACGGCGGTCTCGGAAGCGGGGGCCGCAGCTTCGGAGGGGTCTCGACCTTCACGGAGTTCCTCGAGCAAGGCTCGTCGCGGCGGGATTACGACGGAAGCGGCGGGTTCGTCTTCGAGTTTGGTGGGATCTACTCGATCACACGCGAGATCGGCATCATCGGAAGCTTCGAGTTGTTCAGTGGCGACAACAACGCTTTCTTCGAAGAAATCGTGCCGCATCCGCTGCTCTTCAACCAGAGTCGCAGCGCCTCTAGCGAGCTCGCCGGCTTGAGCTACAGTGAGAACGCGCTCCACCTCGGCGTCGTGTACAGCATCGAACAACCGGCGATCACAGTCGACCTATTCGGCGGCCCGAGCATTTTCTTCACGGAGACGGAGCTCGTCACCAACGTGTCCACGAGCTCGAGCTACCCCTTCGATGAGCTCGCTCTCGGGAGCACCAGAACTTCTAAATTCTCTGAAAGCCCGTTCGGCTTCAACGTCGGCGCCGCGCTCACCTATCGATTTACGCCGGTTGTCGGAGTCTCCGTGCAGGGCCGTTTCAGCCGAGCTTCAGTGAGTCTCGAAGCACAAGAGGACAGTGACCCGCTCGAGTTCGACACCGGCGGGTTGAGAGTGAGCTTCGGCCTACGGCTTTCTTTTTGACCGATATTATTGCCGCACGAGAGTGACGTAGTGGTCGTAGGTGTTTTGAATCTGCGAGACGTAGTTCACGGGCTCGAACCCGCGGACATAACCATGACGCGCGCGGCGGTAACACCGAGGATCGCGCAGGAGCAGCATCGCTTTTTCCGTATGCCCGAACCATTTATTCGGGTCCCCAGCCTTTCTCCGCCGCGAGCCGCCGCGCGTCGGCGACATGCCCCCAGCCGGCGTTGAACGCCGCAAGCGCGAAGCGCAAGCGATGCTTCAAAGGAATACGCTCATCCTGGCGCTCCAGCAACAGAGACATGTATTTGATACCGCCATGGATGCTCGATTCGGGATCGCGCGGGTCGCCCAAGCCGAGCTCGTGGGCGGTCGACGGTAGAAGCTGCAACAAGCCCACCGCGCCTGCCCAGCTTTCGGCTCTGGGATCGAAGTGGCTCTCTTGATAGGCCTGCGCCGCAATGAGACGCCAGTCGAGGTCGTAGCGTTTCGAGTAGAGCTTGAAGAGCTCATCGTAAGGCGACAGTCTTCCCGAGACGGCCGCGCGGCGCTCCTTGACGCGGTCGAGCCGGCGATTGTCCTCGAAGTAGCCCCGTCTCGCATCGTTGTACTCGAGGGTCCCGTGAATATCACGGACGAAGTCGTCCACGAAGGCACGCAGCTCAATGTTTCCCGGACGGACCGCAAAGGCTACGGCTTTGTCGCGCGCAAGAACGGTGTGTTGATCCTCGGGGGGCGGGGGAGGGTATTCGAGTGCAAAGGCAATGGTGACGTCGTCGCGGAAGGCGAGCTCGGCACCGAGAATATGGCTGTCGACGACGGCGAGCGGGAACTCGCCCGAGGCGACGCGGTCCAGGATCTCATCAAACTCCATATCCTCCGGAACCGGCACGATCTCGAAGCCGCCGCCCGCGTCTCGAAGCTTCACGAGCGTCTCGTGGTGACTCGAAGAGGCCCAGGCATGGATTTGGCGGCCTTCGAGCTCCGAAACATCGGCGATCGGCGCTGCAGCAGTCGCCGGTTGCACGACCATTTCCTGGATGAACAGATAGGGCCGGCTGAAGGCAAGCGTCTCTTGGCGCTCGGGCGTGACGGAGAGCGTCGACGCGATCAAGTCGGCGCGCCCTTCGAGCAACCAATCGAAGATGAGGTCTCGTCGCGGGGGAACGACCATCTCGCGCCGCACACCGAGACGCGCGGCGGCCATCTTCGAGACTTCGTAGTCGAAGCCCTTCATCCGTCCGCGATAGAGGAAATAGTTGACCGGGTTGTTCAAGGTCAGGACGCGTAGCGAGCCGCGCTCGCGGATCACTCCCAAGTCCCCCGTGCTGCGGTCTTCTCTACGATGTCCCGTGAGATAGTGCTCGATAATGAAGCTGTTCGCGGCAGACCCCAGCTCTTCGGCCTCCCGGCGGACCGCCCAGGCCAACCGTGCACGAGGCAAGCACGCCAAAGGAAGCGCTCAGCCACGTGAGGCGCGCTCGCGTAGACGTCGTGATCTCGGATTTCTTGATGCCCAAGATGAAAGGGATCGAGCTTTAAAAGAAATCAAGCTGCTGCAGCCCGCAGCCATTCGGCTCCTCCTGACCGGCTATGCGGATAAAGAGAACGCCATAAAGGCGATCAATGAAGTCGGCCTCTACCACTATTTGGAAAAACCGTGGGACAACGACGCGCTTCTCAACATCTTTTGAAACGCGCTTTCGGAAAAAGGACTGAGGCAGCAGCTCACATCGAAAGTGCGCGAGCTCGACCAGCTCCTCAGACAGCACGGAGAGCTCGAGGCCAAGCACCGCGCCATCGAACGCGAGCTCGAGATGGCCGCGCGCATCCAGCGAAGCCTTTTGTCCGAACGTTTCCCCGAGCTTTCAGGCTTCCGCTTCGCCAACCTATACGAGCCTTGTGAAGCCCTCGGTGGCGACTTCTTCGACGTGATGGACAAAGACGACGGAGCCGTGCTGCTCGTCTCCGACGTCATCGGGCACGGAGTGCAAGCGGCGCTGACCACGATGTTCCTCAAAGGGGTCTTTCAAGAATCGGCAGACAGGATCGACGAGCCAACAGAGTTGTTCGGAGAGATGAACCGCAGGCTTCATGCCGTGCTTCCGAGCGGCATGTATGCCGCTGCCGCGGTGTTCTACTTGTCGTCCGGCTCGGACCACATCGCCTATGCCAATGCGGGCCTTCCCTACCCCTTCGTCCTTCGCAAAGAAAAACGGCTTGACGAGATCGTGCTGCCAGGAGCTCCTCTCGGACTATTAGCGGGCAACCTCGTGTCTTACGAGTCGCGACAGATCGTGGCCGAGACCGGCGATGTCGTAGTCGTCGGCTCGGATGGGATCGGTGCCGTCGTCGCGGGTGACGGCGCGACGTTCGAGGACGAAGAGCTCCGAAAGACACTCGAAGAGCTCTCGGGCCGTGACGGCGCGACGATTATTGAAGAGGCCTTGAAACGCGCATTGGCCTTTGGCAATAACGCCCCGCTTCCCGACGACGTCATGTTGGTCGCGATGACGCGCACATGATAGCCAGCTTTCAGCATTCAGTACACGGAAAGATACCTATCCAGCTCCCACTGGTGGACTTGGGCGATGTAGTCGTGCCATTCGGCGCGTTTCGCTTCGATGAAGTGAGACAGGATGTGCGGCGTGAGCGCGGCTTGCACCAACTTGTCCTTCTCGAGCGCGTCGATAGCTTCACGGAGATCGCCGGGAAGCTCCGCGATCTTGAGACGGCTCTTCTCGCGTTGGCTCATCGTGTAGATGTTCTTGTGAACGGGAGGCCCCGGTTCGATGCGTTCTTTGATCCCGGCGAGACCTGCCTTCAACATGACCGCGAGCGCAAGGTAAGCGTTCGCCGACGGATCCGGCATCCGAACTTCGCACCGGGTGCCCTTGCCACGTTTATCGGGGACACGTACGAGCGGGCTCCGGTTCTTCATCGACCAGGCGACGTTGGTCGGCGCTTCATAGCCGGGGACGAGCCGTTTGTACGAGTTGACGAGCGGGTTCGTGATGGCGCAGAAGCCCCGCGCATGACGCAGGATGCCACCGATATAGTAAAGGGCTGTCTCTGAGAGCTCATATTCGGCATCTGGATCGAAGAACGCGTTCTCGTCGCCCTCGAACAGTGACTGATGCGTGTGCATCCCCGAACCGTTGATGCCGAAAACAGGTTTGGGCATGAAGGTCGCGTGGAGTCCGTGCTGCATCGCCACATGGCGGACGATGAAGCGGAACGTCGCGACGTTGTCCGCCGTCGTGACCGCGTCCTCGTAGCGGAAGTCGATCTCGTGCTGCCCCGGTGCGACTTCGTGATGCGCCGCTTCGACCTCGAATCCCATCGCTTCGAGCGCGTTGACGATGTCGCGCCGTGCCACCTCACCCTCATCCACCGGCGTGAGGTCGAAATAGCCGCCTCGGTCCGTTGAGCCCGTCGTTGGGCGACCATCAGGACCACGTTGAAACAAGAAGAACTCGGCCTCGGGGCCGGCCATCAAGGTGTAGCCCATCTCTTTGGCCTCGGCGGTTACACGCTTGAGCGCGAGGCGCGGGCATCCTGCGAAGCCTGTTCCGTCAGGGTGGTAGATGTCGCAGATGATCCGGGCGACCTTGTCAGGCTCGCGGCCATGTCCATTGGACTGCATGAACGGCATCACACGAAAAGTGTTCAAATCGGGCACGAGGACCATGTCGGATTCCTCGATGCGCACGAACCCGTCGATGGACGATCCGTCGAACATAATGTGCCCGTCCAACGCCTTTTCGAACTGATTGGTTGGCACCTCGACGTTCTTGTTCACGCCCACGATATCCGTGAACTGGAGTCGCAGGAATCGAATGGCTTGTTCCTTCGTGGTGTTCAGGATTTCGGACCTTGTCCACGCCTTTTTCGTTTCATAACTGGGGCTTGCATCTAGTGTCGTGGCCATGTGCTCTCCTTTTCCAATACCATTAAAGGATAGAGAAGAGTTACCTTAGTGTCAATAAAATTGTGCGTGATTGTATAATTTCAACATACAGTTCGTCTAAATATAGCTTGTATACAGATAATTGGTATTCTAATTAGAACAATTACGCATTCTGAATGAGGCGTGGATTAAAATACGAAAATGTGCTTCAACCTACGGAACCTTTCGGGTCGGAAGGCTTTACAGCTTGAAGCTGGGGGTGGTCTGGAAAGCCTGGGACGGCTTGGCGAGCAAGTTGCCCTGGATGAAGTTCACGCCCAGGTTGCGGACGACCTCGAGCTCTTCGGGCTGCTCGATACCCTCGGCGATGAGCTTGGCGTCGATTTTGTCCGCGAGTGCTTTGAACGTCTGGACGAGCTGCTGTTTCACGAAGCTCGTATGGATGTCGCGCACGAGGCCCATGTCGAGCTTCACGTAGTTGGGCCGCAAATGGACGATCTTGTCGAGTCCCGAATAGCCTGCACCCATATCGTCGATGGCGACGAGACATCGAAGATCCATAAAGTCTTTCATCGCGTTCACGAAGAGCGGGAAATTGTCGATCGCGTCGGACTCGGTAACCTCGAGCACGATTTGCTCGGGCGCGAGGTTGATCCCGTCGAAGAGATCGATGAGGTCCTTTCCCTGGAAACGCGGGTCTCGGATTGAAAAAGGCAGCGTGTTCATGAACAGCTTGTATTCCTTCGGGAGCTTCGCACGACCGCCTGCGCCCTCTAGGGCCGTGCGCCGGCACAAATGATCGAGCTCGAAAAGAAGGTCAGTCTTTCGGGCAACATCGAAAAGAGCTAGAGGGCTGCGTAACTCGGTAGCGGCCGGCCCGCGGCAAAGCGCCACGAAGCCATGAGGAATCTTTTTGTCCAAGTCCCAGATCGGCTGGAAGACAGTCGTGATCTTCCGCTCGAGAATGATGCGCTGGAGCTCCTGCTTATTGCGGAGATGCCGACGCTGGACGTTGAGTCGGGCCGCTTGATGCGCCTCTTCGATCGCTCGCTTCACCAGGCGCTCGCCGCGGATCAAAGGGTTCTGCAACACGAGCGACGTACCGACATAGACTTCGGGCCACTTGCGCAGGATAGCGAACGCGGTCTGGCGGATCCGGCGCGAGAGCTCGGTATCCACCCGTTCCCCGATCTTCTCGATGTCCTCGGCGAGAAGACGCTCGTTTTCTTTTCGCGGCGCCAAGAAGATCAGAAAGATATCCCCGGCCTTTTTGTTCAACGTAACGATGTCGTTCGAGCGCAGCTGGTCGCCCTTGAACTCGGCCACGACCTTACGGACTATGTCCATCAGGTCTTCGTACTTGCTGCTCCCATAGGCGCGTTCGACTTCGTTGATTTCCGAGACGTCGACCAGGAGCAGCGCCAGGAAGCCATCCGTCGAGAGTCTCTTCTTGAGCTCCTCGTGGTGATCTCGAAAGGTGTCCCGCCGCAACAAGATTTCCGGCGCAGGGGCCAAGATCGAACCGGAGCGCTCGGAGGCTATTTGGGTTTCTTTCAAGATCGATTCGACTCTTCGTGGCTTAGCGACAGAAAACAACTTGATCCGTGTTAACAGGCCGCGGTGTATCCTGTCAACGCGCACACAGGCTATAACATTGACATGACAAGGCTAGCTTCGATTTGATCAGACCACGAATGCTCTCCGCACGGTTTCTGCAGGGCACGAGCCGAGACGAAAGCTCTCCTTTTAAAAATTTTCAGGTAGTGCTAGCTGAGCTTCGTAGCTTTCTCCGCGAGCACGTCTTCCATGCACGCGCGAACGCGCTCCATCAAACGCAAGCGATCGCGAGCGCCGAGCCCCTCGGTCTCAATCGGCTCCTGGAAGAAGATCTCGATCGTTCCCGACCGGATCCGGTTGCTTCCCGGAGGCATGAGCTCGAAAGCGCCCACCACGGTAATCGGGAGTATCGAGACGCCTGACTCTGTCGCCATATGGAAGCCTCCTTTCTTGAAGGGCAGAAGCTTCCCCGTGCGACTGCGCGTCCCTTCCGGCGCGATGAGAAACGAAGCGCCCGCGCCCGCAAGACTCGCCGCGTGGCGCACGCTCGCGATAGCGCGCTCCCGATTGCTGCGGTCCACGGGCACGAAGCCTCCAAGACGCATCGCCGTCGCGAGCACAGGGAGCTTGAACAACTCCATCTTCCCGAGTGCCCGTACTTCCCCCGGAAGGTGTAGCCAAACCGCAGGCGCATCAAGATTTGAATTGTGGTTCATCATGTAGATGAAGTGCGGTCCATCGCCTAGCCGCTCGCGGCCATGCACCACGATGCGAATGCGCGCGAGAAGAAACCCCATGCGCACGCCTAAGCGCCCGAGCCAGTAGAGTGGGCGCGCATTGCCGGTTAGCAAGGTGTACGGGATACCGATAAGCCCAGCGAGAAACGTATAGATGGGCAGAACCACCAGAAGCAAGAGACTCGTAAGCATAAAAGGAAAGCCCCTCCAGCCTAAGGCTGGAGGGGCTATGATGGTATCAGCACTAGCCGAGGCTTCTAGCAGTAGCGATTGATGGAAATAGAAATTGGCTGCTTTTGTCCTTTGCCTTGTTTGACTTTCGTCGAGGCGCGCACGAGAGGTTTGCGCGCAACGCCCTCACTACGACCGTTTTCCACCATGGCGGCCATGGTGGTCCTTTTGAGGAGCGTTTTGAGGCTCATGCGGCCTTTCTTTTTGGTCTCCATGCCTCGAGAGAGAGCGATGTCGATCTTCTGCTCTACGAGGTCCTGGGGTTCTGCAGCAACTTCCGCAACCTCACTCACGATGAGAAACCGCGCGCGGTCTAGCATGCGTTTCTCACGGAAAGAGAGGCTTTTCTTCTTGCTCAAGAAGGAAAGGTCTTGGAGTACGCCAGCAACGTCATAAATCGAGCCGCTGCGCATCTTGTCAGAATTATCCTTGTAGCGTCCCTTCCAGTTCGAGTGGGTCTCGATCTTCCGATTCTCCAGAAGGTCGAAGATCCGCGCGACGTCTTTGTTCGAGATCACCCGGCGTACACCGACGCCCTCGACGTTCGCGATGGGAACCTTCACGACGGTGGAGTTCGCCAGGATGCGCAGTTTATAAAAACGGTACTCCTTGGTCAGTTCGATCTCATCCGATTGAATATCCTCGACAACTCCAATACCATGATTGGGATAAACGACTTTATCCCCGATTTGAAACGCCATCCACACCTCGCTTTTCAATAAAAAGGGCCCTCGAATGATACCACAATTCAGTCAATAAAACTACTAAATAATGAGCTGACATGAGTTTAGTGGGCGATCGTTTCGATGCCAAACGACGTCAACCGAATGTATGTTAGTCTTGGAACCATTAGTGCCTAACAAGTCGCGATTTCAACTCGGCGAGGCCCTTGTTTAAGGTGGTCGAGTGGTGTTGGGGACGCACCGGACTCTAGCTATGATTCTGAACCAGTTCTCCGGGAATCACGTCAAAGCGTTACATACTAACGATTTATGGCACACGAACCCAAGCGGCCTTTGGCAACACCCTCCCATCTGTTACACTGCATCTCGTTTTCGGCAACGAGCCTGCCCGCTCAGGCGCGTGCCTGACGCTGGCCGGAGTGGCGGAATTGGTAGACGCACGGGATTCAAAATCCCGCGGTCCTTGCGGCTGTGAGGGTTCGATTCCCTCCTCCGGCACCAGCGACGCAAATGTCGCGACAAGAAGCTCATCACGTCGTCTGGACACGGAACTTCTACGGACGCGCACCGTAATTTCTTTTTAGGGGGATGTCTGCGGACATGTGTCCCAATTAGATGATTGGTAAAACGCTCTCACATTACACAATCCTCGAGGAAATCACCCGCGGTGAGCTCCAGACTGTCTACCGCGACCGCGCCCACGACGAAAAGCTCCACCGCGAGGTCGCGCTCAAAGTCCTACCACCGGAACTGGTGAAGGACAGCGAGCGCCGCCAACGCTTCGTGCAAGAGGCCACCGCGGCGGCAGCGCTCGAGCACCCTCACATTGCCGTCATCCACGAGATCGACGAGGCGGACGGCATGATTTTCATCGCCATGGAGCTTCTGCGCGGGAAGAGCCTGGCCGATCGCATGGCAACAAGCGAGGAGCGGCTCTCGCTGCGCGAAGGATTGGAGCTCGCAAGCGGCGGCGCTCGAGGGCTCGCCTACGCGCATGGTGCATCGCGACGTCAAACCGGGCAACATCATGCTGACGGGCGAAGGCCACCCCAAGCTCATCGATTTCGGTCTAGCGAAGCTCCTCGACGCGGAAAAAAATCCTTTTCTCAGCGAGACCCGCCCCGACGAATTGGCCCAGAAGCACGTCACTCGCGAGAGCGTCATCGAGGGAACGGTCTCGTATATGTCGCCTGAGCAGGCGCGCGGGGGGAAAGTCGACCCGCGAAGCGATATCTTCAGCTTTGGCCTATTGCTCTTTCACTTCCTGGGCGGACGGCCACCGTTCGAAGGCAAAAGTCGCATCGACACCCTCTACGCCATCCTGCGGGACCCGACCCCAAAGATCCCCGGCTTGAACGCGGAAGAGCGGCAGGTTCTACAGCCGATCATCGACCGATGTCTCGAAAAAGAGCCAGACAAGCGCTACGAGAGCATGGCGGTGGTGCTCCAGGATTTGAAGCGCGCTCGTCAGCGCCTCGCTTCCGGCAAGGATTCGGTGAGCCCGACCGCTGCGAGCGCCTCGGAGCCTAGGCGCGCGACAAAAAAGGCGTCGACAACGGCGAAGACAGACTCGCCCGCCATCTCGAGCACCATGGGTACCGCGAGAAGCCCCACCACCCGATTGAGGCTCCCATTGGTGAAGTCCTGTTCACTTCCTTGAAGGGATTCTTTGATCGAAGCCCATAGGCTCGTAGCACTCGAACGTTCGATGGTCGAGCCGACTTCGCGATTCATCGATGGCTAACTCCTGAAGACCAAGATAAAAAACGGACAGACGGGTGGGAGGGGAATGCTCAGGAATGCTCGGGCCTTCTACGACCTGAGCATCAATCCATCAATCGAGAGCTAGCATCTTGCGAGGATTGTAGCTCATTCCGTGAGCGGTCAAGCAGCTCAATTACCCGGACTGTATTCGAAGCGCGTGATCTCGCCATCCCTGACCTCGATCTCGAAGTCGATGGGCGCGCAACAGTTCTGACAATCCTCGACCAGAGACTGACGCCCGCGCACCAAGCTCACGGTCAAGGCGGAGTGCTGCAAGCATGACGGACAGCAAAACGTGACGACTTCTTCCATCGAGCAGGCCCTTCGGGTTACGGAAGTATCGATACTCGCACAAAATGTAGCGCCGCCGTAAGACCGATGGTCCGCGCGACGCCAATCGAACGACGAGCCGACATCGACCTCAGTTTCCGTCGCCGCTCGCGACCGCGGCGACGAGTGCCAAGTCCTGCTCGCGAACGGTACTGACGTTGAACTTGCGCGCGGAGGCGGCCATGCGCGTCAGCGCGGCGCCTATTGCCATGGCCGGCTCGGTCTCGCCCTTCTTCACCCGATGGAAACGCACCGGATTGATCCGAGCCACGACGTAGGTTCTCAAATAGGGCGATTTGAAACCGCGCTCCTTGAGGAAGGCAACTATCTCTTTCACGCGCTCGTCGATCCCCAAGAGCCGGGCGGCCCAGCCTTCGCGCTGCCGAAGGCTCTTCACCAGCGAGCTCGAGGCGAAAGTGTCGACTTTACGCAAGAACGAAAAATAGGGGCTTCCCGCGAAGCGGCCTTGCTCCGCATAGAGGATGCCGAGGGTGAGAAGGGCCGGCTCTTCGAACTCCGCGGCGTAGTCCTTTTCATTCGAGCGAGGCTTGCGCACGGCGCGCTCGCGCGCCATGCGGATGACTTCGAGGCTTCGGTCCTTCAAGTTGTGCGCCTTCTCGGTATTGAGCGCCAGGATCTTGAACGCGAGCTCTTCGTCGGGAGAGATGAGCGCCGTCACCGTTTGGAGCCCGAGCACTTTGGCTGCTGCATGTCGGTGGCGGCCGTTCGGTGTCCAAAGTCGTCCATCGGGCGCTTGCACCACTATCAGCGGGTCGAGAAAAACACCCGCTTCTTCGATTTTTTGTGCGAGACGCTTCGTGTGCGTCGGCGAGAGGTCTCGCTGGAACGGCGTCGGCTCGACCGCATGGTACGGGATGACGGCCACGAGGAGGGGCTTGCCGGAGAACGGCTCACGGTAGGCGCCAATCGGCGTGCCTCCGAGTTCGCGAACTCGCTGCGAGAGGCTCGCGAGCGCTGGGTCGTCGATACCCAAGAGTACGTCCGTACCGGCGGGTCCCCGCTTCTCTTTTCTCGGCGTCAGCCGTTTGCGCGCGGCGCCAGCTTTGGCCTTTTTTTTCTTGACGGTCTTGGTCTCCTTGGTCGCTTTAGCCACAATCCACCTCGAGGTGGATTCTACGTGGCTCGCGCTCTCGCGACAATGACCGCTATCGCCATGACCATATACGGATCGTGGCACTTGACGTCCTCGACTCCAATGACTGATGCTGCCGGATCATGACGCGTCGCATCAGCTGTCTCTTCTTGTCGTGGCTCATCGTGGGATCCCTTGGCTCGGCGACCGCACAGCCGGCCTCGCCTCCGACCCTCATTGTTATCGTCGTCGTCGACCAGATGCGCGCCGACTACGTTGAACGCTTTCAGCATCAATGGACGTCGGCCCTGCGAGACTCGTCGACAAGGGCGCCTGGTTTCGGCAGGCGGCCTATCCGTACTTTCAAACCAACACCTGCGTTGGCCACGCGACGATTGCCACGGGGAGCCCCCGGAGACGCACGGCATCATCGGCAACAACTGGTACGACCGCGCCGAGGGTCGCTTGCGGGCGTGTGCCGACGATACTGAGTGGCGCCTACTCAGCTACGGCGCGCCGGTCGAGGCGGCTCTGGGTCCCGGCAGCTTGCTCGTCCCCACGCTCGGCGACGAGCTGTACGCACAAGGCGCGACCGAAGCTCGGGTCGTCAGCCTCTCGATGAAGCCACGGGTGGCCATAATGCTGGCTGGCCACTGGGCCAACGCCGTCGTCTGGCAGCACGATCGCACCTGGGTCACCTCGACCGCTTACTCCGACGCGACGATTCCCTTCGTCGCAACCTTCTCGGAGGAAATCCCATCGAGCGCGATCACGGCGCAGTTTGGGCCCGAACCCTACCGAACGAGGCGTCTCTCTTCGAGAACAACACGCCGACCAGCCGGCCACTCGAGGGATGGACGGGGTCGTTCCCACATTCCCTCCTCGGCCGGGGCGGTTCGCCCGACCTGCTGTTCCGGCAGCAGTGGACGGAGAGCCCGTTCTCGAACGACCACCTCGGCCGGCTGGCGGTCGCGGCAATCGACGCGCTCCAGCTTGGCCAGCGTCGGGCGACGGATTATCTCGCGGTCGGCTTCTCGGCACTCGATTGGACTGGACACCATTTCGGTCCGCGCAGCCACGAGGTGCAGGACGTTCTGATCCGGTTGGATCGCACCTTGGGCACTCTGATCGACCATCTCGATCTGACGGTAGGGACCGACAGCTACGTCGTCGCGTTGACGGCCGATCACAGCGTCATGCCGATTCCCGAGCACCATGTGACTCAGCGGCTCAACGCGGGATGTATTGCGGCCGATCGCATCGTCGCAGCCGCCGAGAAGGCCACGCGTCGGTGGCTCGGCCCTGAGCCTCACGTCGCTCAGCTCGAGGAGCAGGATCTCTACTTCGCGCGCGGGGTCTACGACCAGCTCCTCGCACGGCCCGATGCGCTCGAGGACGTCATGAGCGCTATCCGATCGATCGAAGGTGTCGCGAAGGTCTTTCGCGCCGACACGATCTCGCGTAGCCGCAGCACTGGCAGCGCCCTCGAGCACAACTACTATCCGGGTCGTAGCGGCGACCTGCTGGTCGTCCTGCGAGCTTATTGGACGACGTCGACCAATGCCGCCGGCCACGGTACCAGCTACGGCTACGACACGCGGGTTCCGATCCTGCTCATGGGCCCCGGCATCCTTCCCGGCTAATACCTTAAAAAGGCCACGCCGGCCGACATCGCCCCGACGCTCGCTCATCTCAGCCACGTGACCCTAGCACATGCCGATGGGCGAGTACTGCTCGAGGCGCTCGGGGAGCCAAAGAGGTAGAACTCGGCCATCACGATTTCGCTACACTTTACAATGACGGCCCGCACGACGCCTTCCTCGAAGACGTGACGGCTCGTCTCGAAGAGCACGCCTTTTGTGTGTGGCCGCGTTATCCGGTCGCCGGCCTCACGGTTGATCTCGTTGTCGAGAAGAATGGCGAAGCCTTCGGCATCGACCTCATCGGCTTTCCCGGGGATCTCGCCCCTGCCATCGATCTCGAGCGCTACCGGATGTTCCGACGGGCCGGCTAGTCGCTCATAGCACTTAACGCTACGTAGAAGCATGGTCGCTCGCGGCGTCCCGGACATAACGGCACCTCCGGCCGCCGTTGCGTCCTCGGTCTCACCCCACTAGACTCCACGCCCATGCGCATATTGTTGCAATCAGTCCTAGTGGTGACTTTGCTGTCTTGCGGAGGCACGAACGAGAACACCGTCATTCGACTCGTCGACGAGTTTCCATCCGCTTCGATCACCGGAACGATGGAAGCGGCCGCGACGGCCGAGCCGACGGAGTGGCGCTTCGACGCGGACGAGGAGCACGGCTTTACCGCTGGCGCCGGGATCACCGGATTGACGCTTCGCGACGGCCGCTTCACCGGCCGCTCGAGCACGAGCGTTCCCGTCATCCACGTCGAAAGAACACACGGTCTCGACGATCCCGATGTGCTGCACGAGGTCATCATTCGCGCCCGCATCTCCGAGGGGACCAATTTATGGGTGACCTTCGGCGGCGACGAGGACCCGGGGATCGAGCGCGCCGTCGCCTCGGCCGATGATTTTCCTTGGCCGATCACATCGCCCATCGTTGCGGGTGACGCCGTCCAGACGTACACGATCAGCGCCGCCTCCGCGTCGCGCGCATCCTTCCCCTCCTCGAGAATCCGGCACATCTTATTGCGTCCAACGGATGTCAGCGGCGCGGATTTCGAGATCGAGTCAGTGCGGCTCGTGTTCAGGAAGGAGCACCTCGCGAGCATCCCGGCGGGCGTCGGCTGGCAGGGGCTCTCCGAGATCTACCGCGAGACCATCGTCACGCGCGCGCCCGAAGAAGCAAGCTTCGAGCTGAGCGTTCCTTCGAGCGCGTTTTTCGATCTGGCAGTGGGTACGCTCGAAGAGAGCCCGGTTACGTTTCGCGTTTCAATCGACGATGAACCGCTTCTAACCCACACCGTCACGACGCCGCATCGCTGGGAAACGGTGCCGATCGATCTCACGGCCTGCGGGGACCGTCAAGGAACGTTGACGCTGAGTCTCTCGGCCGAACAACCCGGCGCCATTGGCTTCTGGGGGGCGCCCGTCCTGCGCCAACGTAACGTCCAGTTCGCCGACGGCCCGCGGGGCGTCATCGTCGTTCTCATCGACACACTCCGTAGCGACCGTCTCGACGCTTACGGCCACGATCGCGAAACGGCGCCCCATATCCGTAGCCTCGCCGAGAACGGCGCTTTGTTCAAAGACGCGATCGCGCAGGGAGCTTGGACGAAAGTGTCGGTGCCCTCGATGCTGTCTTCGACCTACCCGACGTCTAACGGCATTTACGAGATGTACCATAAATTGCCGGCATCGGCGGATACGATGGCCGAAGCGTTCCGCGCCGCGGGCTATGCCACCTGGGCGGGCACGGGGAACAGTTTCTCGGGCCGAAGCACGAATCTCCACCAGGGAGTCGAAGTGCTCCACGAGAACGGCTCGCTCCAAGTTCCGGAAGGACAGAGCCGCAGCAAGAACGCGCGCATCCTCGTCGATCGACTCTTGCCGTGGCTCGAGAGCCATCACGACGTGCCGTTTTTCGTCTATCTCCACCCAATCGATCCGCACAGCCCTTACGAGCCGTACAGGCCCTACGACACGAAGTGGGGCGCGCCGGACGGAAAGGAGCGCCACGATGAGCGCGTGGAGAAAGTACGGCCGTTCATCGAGAGCGACTTCCAAGAGCGCATGGGCCTGCCGCTTCGCGGCGAGCTCGAGGAAGCGGGCGTCGACGCCGAAGCTTTCGTGCAGCACGAGCTCGACATGTATGACGGTTCCATCCGGGCCGCGGATGCTGAGATCGGCCGTGTCCTCGAAAAGCTATCGGAGCTCGGGCTCGAAGAGGACACGCTCGTCGTTTTCCTGAGCGACCACGGCGAGGAGTTTCTCGACCACGGCGGGCATTTCCATGAAGAGAACGTCTATGGTGAGCTCACCAATGTGCCGCTCGTGATGCGCTGGCCACGCAGGATCGCGGCGGAGACCGTGATCGAGGACACCGTCGAGATCGTCGACGTCGTGCCGACCATCCTGGATCTCGTGGGGCTCCCGGTCCCTGAGAAGATGCAAGGGGAGAACTTGAAGGCCTTGCTCATGCCCTCGAGCGGCGAGCGGTGGACGCCTAAACCGGCGATCACTGAATGGACGCGACGCACCGACCAAAGAGACGAGGAGATGGTCGACGCCCGTAGCATCATCCTCGACGGCTACAAGCTCATCCACAACTTCGAGCGCCCCGACGGGTTTCCCGAATACGAGCTCTACGATCACGCGAAGGATCCGCTCGACCAGAACGACATCGCCTCGGACCACGCGGAGATCGTGGAGCGGCTCGCGAGCCAGCTAGCCGGTTGGCACGAATGGGCGCTTGCGAACGCGCTGCCTAGCGACGCCGAGTCGATAGAGGCCCTCGACTCCGAAGAGCTCGAGCGGCTCAGAAGCCTAGGCTACGTGCAATAGCCTCCTTCGAGCTCATCCTAGTCGTTTCGTACCCGCACCGCCATGAAACATTTCAAGCGAAATCGACGCGGCATTCGTCTTCGCTCAGTGCTTTGTGCTAGCTTTACAGCACCATGATTGACTCGGAGCTACTCGAAATTCTCTGTTGCCCAGAAACCAAGCAGCCCATCACTCTTCTCGAAGGCGAGGCGATCGACCGCGTGAACGAGCAGATCGCGGCGGGCGGCGTCAAGAACCGGGGCGGCCAAGCGGTCGAGGAAAAGATCGACGCCGGGCTATTGAGAGAAGACCGCAAGTTTCTCTACCCGATCCGGGACGCGATCCCCATCATGCTCGAAGACAAAGCCATCCCCTTCGAGGCCTTTGACCAGAAGAGCTAAATCGCTCTCCTCGTAGAGTTTCGTTCTTGGTCCTACCACGCGTGGTGCTCGAGGCGCTTCGTCCATTCTCTCTATCTCGCCGCTTTCGAAAACCGCCTCATCTTGTTCATTCGATGGGCCTTTAGCTACATCACGCCCAATCGTAGTGCTCGCCTCATCACGGAACTTTTTGACGACCCCGATCGTAATCGTGTATAACTACTACCCGTACATAGGTTGTGAAGAACGACTATGCAACACCGAGCTCTAGGAAATGCCGCTATCGCCGTCTTGGCCGCGCTCGCGAGCGGATACAAATACGGCTTCGACATCATGGACCACACCGGCCTCAAAAGCGGGTCGGTCTATCGCGCGCTGAACCGTCTCGAGGAGCTACGCCTCACGAGCTCCAAATGGGAAGGCGCGCGCATCGCTGTGCAAGAAAAGCGCCCGCGTCGCCGCTACTACGAGACCACCGAAGCCGGCCACGCGGAGCTCGCGGCCACACGCGACAACCTAGCCGCGTTGATGGACAGGCTCGCGCCGGAGCACCGCTAGACCATGTTGAAACTTTCCGCTTGGTTCATCGAACAGTCCAGGTGGCTCGTTCCCGCGAGGCTTCGCGATGGGTGGTGTGAAGCGTGGCTCGCGGAGCTTCGTCATCGCGCAGAGGCGCTCGAAGCCGAAGGAGCGCTCGGTCGTCGAGAGCAAGTCGATCTGCTGCGGCGGAGCCTCGGCGCTTTTCTCACGCGCTCTGGCTAAGAAGTCGTGACTTATGGATATCTCTCGTGTATCAAGATCTCATCTATGGCCTTCGTAGCTGGCTTCACAAGCCGTTCTTTACTCTCATCGCACTTCTCACGCTCGGGCTCGGCATCGGTGCGAACACCTACATCTTCAGCGTCGTCGACGGCGTGCTCCTGCATCCGTTCCCTTATCGCGACGTCGACCGGCTCGTGGCCCTTGGCGCAACGTTCCCGCAATTCTCACCGGCAGAGCGCTTCATCGAGTCGATTTCCGTTCCTGACTATCAAGAGGTCGCCGAAACAAGCCGCACGCTGACGAGCTTTCTTGCTTTCGATCTCGGCAATCGAGACCTCGGCGGCATCGACGAGCCGCAGCGGCTTTTTACCGCCGCGTTCTGGGGTGACCCCTTCGAAACGCTCGGCATGAATCCCGAGCTGGGTCGAAGCTTCACGGAAGAAGAGATCCGGAAGCGAGAGCCGGTCGCGATCATGAGTCACCGAGTTTGGCAGCAATATCTCGGAGGCGATCCCGCGGCGGTGGGAAAGCCGATCATCGTAAACGGCTCGCCGCGAACGCTCGTCGGTGTGATGCCGCCGCGCCTGCTTCTTCTCGACTCGGACCTATGGCTTCCGATGTGGTACACGGCAACCGAGATGCCACGCTCGCGGCGCGTGCTCACCGTGCTCGCGCGCGTGCGCGACGGCGTGGAGCTATCCGAGGTGCGCAGTGAGTTGGCTACCTTCGCGGGCCGCATCGAAACGGACCAGAAGGCCGAGTCTCCCGAATATGAAGGTTGGCGACTTGCAGCGACACCCTTCGTCGACGTGTGGGCGAGCTTCGTCGGACCCGCCGGCCCCATTCTTCTGGGCGCCGTCGGCTTCGTGCTGTGCATTGCTTGCGCCAATATCGCGGGCTTGCTTCTGGCGCGCGCGGCATCGCGCCACCACGAAATGGCCGTGCGGATTGCCATCGGCGCCGGACGCGGACGCTTACTTCAACAGCTCCTCACGGAGTCGAGCCTTCTTTCGGTAGGCGGCGGCGTTCTTGGCGTCGGGATCGCGACCGTCGGCCTCGAGCTGACCCGCGCGAACCTCCCTGAAGGACTTCCGCTCGGTGGCATCGAGCTAGGCATCAGTGCGACGGTCCTCGTCTATACGTCCCTACTCACTGTGGCCTGCGGACTGTTTTTTGGGTTCGCGCCCGCGCTCCAGAGCACGCGGGTCGACGTGCAAGCAAATCTGGCTTCCGATAGCGCCCGCATGACGGGGTCCGGTTCAGCCTTGGCCGCCCGCCGCGTTTTCGTCGCCTCCCAGATCGTGCTGTCTATCATTCTTCTCGCCGGAGCAGGCTTTCTCATCCAGAGCTTTACACGCCTGGTCCATGTGGACCCGGGTGTCTCGACCGAGAACGTGCTGACGATGCGGCTGACGCTCGCGTGGGAGCGCTACGAAGGAAAGTTCGCAAGCTTTTACTCACAGCTGCTCCACGAGGTCGAGCAGATCCCAGGCGTGCAGTCGGCCGCGATGGCGAGCCAGTTCCCGCCCCAAGTGCTAAGAGATCAGCCATTCCAGATCGAAGGACGCCCTCTGACGACCGAAGGCGCTCTTTCGACGGCAAACGTCACCGTCGCGAGCCCGTGTCTCTTCGAGACGCTAGGGATGACCCTCGTCCGCGGCCGCCCGCTCACCAAGCAGGATAGGCGGGAGGCGCCGCCGGTAACGGTCATCAATCAGACCGCGGCCATGCGCTACTTCCCGAACGAGGACGCTTTGGGAAAGCGCATCAAGACCGGTGGAAAAGACTCGGAAGCCCCGTGAACAACCGTCGTCGGTATCGTCTCCGACGCGAGAAATCGCGGCGTGGATCGAGACGTCGCACCCAAGCTTTTCCATTCCTATCTGCAAGCTGGCCAATGGTCGAACCAGATGTTCTTGCTGGTGCGCATGGCGGGCGATCCGATGGCCGCTCTCCCTTCCGTGCGCGCGGCGCTCCGGAGCATCGACCCTCACCAGCTGATCTACGCCATCGACACCCTCGCGGCACACTTCCAATCGACGGTGATGATGAGGCGTCTCGTGAGCACGGTCTTGCTCGTGCTCGCGGGCGTGGCGCTGCTCCTCGCAGCCATGGGGACCTACGGCATCGTCGCCTTCATGGCGAGCCAACGCGAACGCGAGTTCGGCATTCGCCTCGCACTCGGCGCCGTAGCCCTCGCCCGCGTGATGGGAACGATGGGAGGCTTTATCTTCGGCGTGAGCCCGCAAGATCCCGCGACGCTCATGGCGACCGCAATGCTGTTGCTTGCAGTCACGCTCGTCGCGAGCCTCGTCCCCGCTCGCCGCCCGGCAAAAGCGGACCCGATGACGGCATTCAAATAGAGGGTAGTGTCAAGTTGAGGTGGGTCATTGGAGCCACGCGCGAAGCAAGTAGGCGCACGCAAAGCCGAGATAGTTCCCAAAGGCATAGCCGAAAATACCGATGATGACGCCGGGCGTCACGAGGCGCGACCAGTTCATCGACATCGAAAGCGCGAGCGCCGAGCCAGGGCCACCGACGGCAGCCTGGCTGGCCACGCAGAGCGTACGGATGTCGAAGTGAAGGAGCCATCCAATTCCGAACACAACGACCGCGTGCGTCGCGATCGCGGTCACCATGAATACGAGCACGGCGAGCCCTGCATTCAGAACTTCACGCAAAACCGACTGCGCACCGATGACGATGAAGAACAAATGCATCGCGAAGTAAGAAAAAAAGGCGCTTCCTCGCAACTTTCTCAGCTGGGGTATTTGGGCGAGGACGAGCGCGAGCGTTGTCACCCATAGGACCTGGGGAAAACCCCCCGAGAGCGTCCGGAGCTGCCGCGCCGCCCACAGGATCGCGAGCGGGATAGCCGCGAGTAACGCGACTTCGGAGAGCGAGACCGAGGCCGTCACCCACACTCGACGCGGATCGTGATCGGGCGGAGCACCTTCCGCCTCTCCGTCGACAAGCGGTGGCGCGAAGCGCCCACCGAGCTTGTTCGCGAACACCATCTGCAACAAGAGCCAGGGCACGGTCGTCAAGTTAATGGCCACGGCCCCAGCGGCGAAGAGGCTCGACGACACGTCCAGCCCTTGTCCAATCGCCGCGAAGTTCATCCCGCCGCCGAAGAAGGCTCCGACGAATTGCCCTCCGAGCTTCCACGTCTCGTCACCGACCCAACGGGCGAACATCACACCGCCCGCGAGACTCCCGAGAAAGGTTCCAAGACCGGCTAGCGCAAAAGCGATGACGAGCCGCGGGCCGGCCCGTTTCAAGTCCGACAAGCTCGAAGCGAGAATGACGAGGGCGATGGCATAAACGATGGCATATTCGAAAACACTCGCGTAGAGCGGCGAGCTATGTGGAATGATCCCGATATTGGCGAGCGCGATGCCCGTCAGCGTGCAAAGCACCGCCGAAGTGATTTTCTTCAAAACGGCAAAACGGTTCTCGAGCCAACGGGTCGAAGCAATCACGAAAAACAGAAACCCCAAAAGAGCGACGGGGTCTTCAATCATCGTGGCCTAACTTAATGTCCTTGTGAGGTGGTGAAAAACACGGTCCCGGCTCTTACCGCTCGTCGTAAGGATTTGGGTAGTAACGGTTCAGCACGACTTCGCCGTTATTCACGATCACGAGAGGCTCCTAGATGACGCGAAAATCCTTTAGCGGATCGCGGTCGAGCACAATTAGACCTGCCTCGAGGCCCACGGATACACGTCCTGTGCGATCCGCGATGCCGAGAAGATCGGCGCCCGTGGCGGTCGCCGCGGTGATGGCTTCGAGTGGCGTCATCCCGATGGAGACGAGCTCCTCCATATCGTGCTGCAAGCGGACGCAGGCGGTGTCGTTGCCGTCGCCATAACTTCCATCCGTGGGTGCCGCTATCGTAATGCCCATTCGGTGCGCTTCCTTGACGACCTCGCGCAGCGCCGTTTGCATGTGCCAAGTGCGGATGCGGAGCGCGATGTCGTTTGCGTCGTCGGTACGCGGGTCGCCAAGGGGGCTCATGATCGCGAGCGTCGGCACAAGATAAGTTCCTTTTTCTTTCATGAGCGCCAGGGTGCGGTCGTTCATGTAGGTCCCGTGCTCGATGCTTCGTACGCCCGCACGCACTGCCCCCTCGGCTCCGACTTCCGCATGCGCGTGCGCGGCAACGAACTTTCCTTCCGTAGCGGCTTCACGCACCGCCGCTTCGATCTCTTCTTCGGTGAGCTCCTGGCGACGCGGGTCGGTCGTCGCGAGCCCCGCGCGCTCGCTCGCGCCCACTTTGATCGAGTCCACGCCACGGTCGAGCAGAGCGCGCACAACCGCGGAGACGTTCTCGGAACCGGAGAGCCGCTCGTTCAAATAGCGCCCAAATTCGGGAAACGGCAGGATGAAGAACTCGCCGAGGACCGGACGCACGATGCCTCCCGCACAAAGAAGCTCTGGCCCACGCACGTGCCCTCCCCGCATCAAATCGCGCGTTCCCATGCCGCGCAAGTAACGATCCCCGGGCACGCGAGCGGTCGTGACTCCGGACAAGAGCGCGCTCTCGGCGGCATCGGCCGAGAGGATATGGGTGTGCGCGTCAATGAGACCCGGCCGAACGAAGCGCCCTTTCAAATCGATCGTCGTATCGCCCGTACGGGCTCCATCCTCGATCTCCGCGATCTTGCCGTCGCGAATGATGATGCTGACGCCCGTACGCGGCGGCGCTCCCGTTCCGTCGATGACGGTCGCGTTCGACAAGACGAGATCCTGAGCGGACGTCACATCCGCACCCGAGAGGCTGACAAGCGTGAGGGCCAACCAAATAGCGCTACGAGACATGGGACCAACCTTTCCTGTAGGTGCGCCATGATACATGCTTTTTGCCTAGACGCCCCGGAAAGCTCGCCGATCTCCGCACACCCCTTCGCGGTTAGAATGTGCCTATGCGCTACTTCATCGCAGCTTTTCTCGTATGGCTCCCAGCCGTGCTTCATGCGGACGAATATGACATCTGGATCGCAAATGCCCGTGTCGTGGACGGTACCGGCAATCCATGGTTTCGCGCCGATATCGGTATTCGCGACGGGCGGATCGTCTTGGTCGGCCAAGACGCGGAAGCCCGCGCCGACATCACTATCGATGCCGAGGAGCGTTTCGTCACCCCCGGCTTCATCGACGTACACACGCATGTCGAGTCCCGCTCCGGACGCGGCGGACTCCAGACGACTCCGCGCGGCGACAACTTTCTGCTCGACGGCGTCACCACCATCATCACTGGCAACTGCGGAAGCTCCGAGATCCAAGTCGGCGCTTGGTTCTCGAAGCTCGAAGAGCTCGGGCTCGGCTTGAACGTCGCGACTTTCGTGGGGCACAACTCGGTGCGCCGGGAAGTGATGGGAACCGCGAATCGTCAGGCACGCCCCGAAGAGCTCGAGCACATGCAGTCGCTCGTCGACGTCGCTATGAAGGAAGGAGCCATCGGTTTCTCGACGGGACTTCTCTACATTCCAGGTACCTATGCGAGCACGGAAGAAGTCATCAAGCTCGCCCGCGCGGCCGCGCGCCACGGCGGGGTCTACGCAACCCATATTCGCGAACAAGGCGCCGAGCTCCACGCTTCGATCGAAGAGGCGGTCACCATCGGACGAGAAGCGTCCATGCCGGTTCAGATTTCACATTTCAAGATCAAAGGAAAAAAGCGATGGGGCTCGATCGGCGATGCGATCGAGCTCGTCGAGCAGTATCGCCGCGAAGGCGTCGACGTCGTCATCGACGCCTATCCTTATGATCGTGCGAGCACCGGACTCTCGGTGAACCTTCCTAGTTGGGCACTCGCGGATTCTGACGAGGCGCTCCAGGCACGGCTCCGCGATCCGGAGACTCGGGCTCGCATCTTGAAAGAGATGCGGGCGAAGCTCGACGACCAGGGTTACGGCGACTATTCGTTCGGGACCATCGCCCGCTTTACGCCCGATCCGTCGCTCGAAGGCATGACGCTGAGCGAAGTCAATCTCGCGCGCGGGCGTCCCGCGAATATCGAGGCGGCGATGGAGACCATCCTCGAGCTCATGGAAGAAGGCGGCGCTTCGCTCGTGTATCACTATATGAGCCTCGAGGATGTCGAGACCATTTACCGATATCCTAATGCGGCCGTGGCAAGTGACGGTGGCGTGCAACAAATGGGCGTCGGCAAGCCGCACCCTCGCTCTTACGGGACGAACGCGCGCGTTCTCGCCGAGTTCGTCCGCGAGCTCGAGACGATGCGTCTCGAAGACGCCATCCGCCGCATGACCTCGCTTCCGGCCCGCACCTTTCAGCTGAAAGATCGTGGTCTCGTCCGGGAAGGGCTCGCCGCCGATCTCGTCGTGATGGATTTTCCGAACGTGCGCGACCGCGCCACGTTCGAAAAACCCCACCAGTTCAGCGAGGGCTTCGATTTCGTGATCGTGAACGGTGAGCTCATGGTCGAAAACGGCGCGCTCACCGACGCGCGCGCGGGTCGCGTCGTGCGTGGTGCCGCCTTCGCCCGATCGCGCTAGCGTCGCACCGTTCTGCAACCGACAATAGACGCAGAGCATGATGCGGCTCGGACGGAAGTCGAAGTGGGCCCTCGCAATCTTCTCGGGCCTCCTAGCACTCATCGTCCTTCTCCATACCGGAGCGGCCAAAGAGCTCGCCCGTCGCGGCATCGAGATCGCCGCGGGATCTCTTCTCGACGGGCGCGCTAGCTTGGAGGCGCTCGACTACCGCTTATGGAGCGGCGAGGGCGAGCTATCTGGGATCGTGCTCGAGCCCGACCTCTCGGTGCTGCCATTCCACTTCACCTCGGAGCACATCGCTCTGAGCGTGAGTCCATCCCTGACCTTCTCCGGCACCGTCGAGGGCGCCGAGCTCGTCCTCATCGATCTCTTCGAAACACCGACATCCGACTATACGCCCCTTCTCACGCCGAGACACAGGAGCGCATCTTCGTGGGCGGCCAAGCCGTCGGTGTTTGGAATCAAGAGCTACGCTTTCCGATCTACAAGCTGCTTCACGGGGGCATCTATTGGGACGCGGGCAATGTCTTCGCCACCGCCGGTGAATTTCGACTGAGTGACCTGCGGCACAGCGTCAGCGCCGGGCTCCGCTTCGTTCTTCCGTTCGGTCACGTCGCGAAGGATCACCACGGCTTCGCGGGGTGCCAAGGTCAAATCCCGCGTACAGCGGGGCGTTTCGTACAGACGCGTTTACGCGTGCGCGCCAAGCGAAGCTAGAATCCTCCGCCATGAGCACGCCAACCCAACTCTTGCTCTCAACAAGAAAGCGTGCCGTCCTTGGAAAAAGCTGGGCCCTTCGCTGAGTGATGAGTGACAAGTGGCACCTTTGGTTCTGTGATCCAGCTGGACACAGCTCCTGTGTCGACGTACCCTTTTGCTCCTGTAGGAGTTGAGGTGGCAAACCAAGAGCACGTCGAGAAATTGAGAAAAGGCGCTCGCGCGTGGAACGTATGGCGAGGGAAGCAGGCGGACGTTCCGGCCCTCAGTGAGGCGAACCTCAGCGAGGTGGACCTCAGCGGGGCAGACCTCAGAGGGGCAAAGCTCCCGAGGGCGAGCCTCGGCGTGGCGGATCTCGACAGGGCGAACCTCAGTGGTGCGAACCTCAGCGGCGCCGAACTTTCAAAGGAACAACTTGTCGCGGCCAGAACCAACGTTTACACCACACCCCCAAAAGAATTTCGAAGATAGCCTGACTTTCGCACTGCCAGTTGTCGTGAGTCAGGACACGCTTGCTCGGGCTCGAGGACGACGGTCTCACTCATCCTCGGAGAGCTCAACGCGTTCGGAATCCATTTGTCCGAGGTAACGTTTTTCTTACGCCATCGCCCTTTCGCCGGCATGACCTTCGCCAACCAACGGGCTCTATGGCCACCTCTTGACGCACCCTCGAGCCGCCTTCTCTCTACCGCGCACGCAGCGAGGACAACGATCTCCGTGTTCGACTCGCCGATTTGCAGCAGAGCCAGAGAAGACTCTATGACCTCGCCATCTTTCTCTCGGCCGATGTAACCGACCAAATTCTAGTCAGAAGCGAAATTCTTGCTCAATAATGTTTCCGCTTCCGTCATGATGTCCGCGGCGGGCTTGGTCGAGTCGAACAAATCGGTCACTTCACCAACAAAAGTATTCGCGGTGCGCGTGTCTCCGGACCTCCAGGCCGCCAGCCATTCTTTCGCCTCTCGATCAGCAACAGCTTTGAGGCCCTCGATGTCATCGTGATCTCCTGCAGCTTCAAACTGCTCCGCGAGCCAATGTTCGTTCCCGTAGCCGCCTCCGATCAATTCAGCCCACCGGCTCGAGAGACGGCGGCAACGAGTTTTCCGCCGGCAGCAACTGCCATCGGCGCTTGAATGATTGGGTGGCGAATGCCCAATCTGCCTGTCAGTCTCGTTGCAACCATCGCCACTCCTCACACATTTCAGCAGCCTAATGAGCTTCTGCACTTCCGCGACCGAGGACAGTCCCAACAGCGACGGTAACCAAGGAGCCGATCAACACGAACCAAGGCCACGCGATCTCGGAGCTTGCAGTCAACCAGATTAGGGTGACGGTACCGATCCCGGAAGACATCCCAATCATCACGCTTCGCTCATCGGCTTGCGGCACCAACAATCCCAGCGCGAACCCCCCGAGAAGACCTCCATAAACGAGCGACTGGATACCCAGTGCCACCTCGACCGCTGTATTCCCTTGACTCAACGGGATGAACAAGATAGCGCCCGCGATGAGCAGGGCGGCCCACGCCAGCGTGAAGAGCTTGCCCATCTGTAATATGCCTTGCTCGTCCGTCTGGCGACCCGTTGCCGGAGCCCAGAAATCATAGGCCGTGACCGAGGCCAGGGAATTGATCGAAGAAGAGAGGGACGACATGGCCGCGGCGAACACTCCCGCAATCAAGAGGCCCGTGAGCCCTACAGGCAGTTCCTCAACGATGAAGCGCGCGAATATCTCGTCGCTGCGCTCAAAGCTCCGACCCTGGTAGAAAGCCCATAAACCCATTCCGACCATGAGGAAGATGGCGAACTGGGCCATGACCATGATGCCACTGCCCACAAGGGCCTTCTGACTCGCGCGCAGATCCTTGCAGGTGAGCAGGCGCTGCACGATGATCTGATCCACTCCATGGGAGCCCATGGTCAGGAAGGCGCCCCCAACGAGTCCGGCCCAGAACGTGTAGGGACGCGACAGGACGAGCCCGAAATCCAGAACCTGCAACTTGTCCGCAGCGGAAGCTTGCGCGAGGATCGCGGCCCACCCGCCGTCCACGAGGCCCGAGAGAGCCATCGCGGCCGCGGCCGCACCCACGAGGTAGAGGAACATCTGCAACGCATCTACCCAAACGACCGCCTTGATGCCGCCGAAATAGGTATACACCACGGTGAGGAGGCCGATGACCACAATGGACAAGGTATAGGGCCAACCGGTGATGAGGGCTAGGGGAATGGATGTCGCGAACAGACGCACCGAGTCCGCGAGCAGACGCGTGATCATGAAGATTCCGGAAGTAAAGTGCCGAGCACGCAGGCCGAAGCGGGTCTCGAGCAGGGCGTAGGCTGTCGTGAGTTTTCCGCGGTAGTAAGCCGGCAGAAGAATCGCGGAAACCAGGACCCGCCCAACGAGATAGCCGAAGGTCAGCTGCAGAAAAACCAGCGTGCCGAGATAGGCGACGCCAGGAAGGCTCAGGAAAGTGAGCGTGCTGGTCTCCGTGGCCACCACGGAGAGCATGACCGCTCCCCAGGGGAGCTCCCGGTTTCCCAGAAAGTAGTCGGTCCCACCCGTCTGCCCTCGACCGAGCCAGGCACCCCAGGCCGTCGTGGCCGCCAGGTAGACGACCAGGACGGCCAGGTCCAATTTTTCGAAGCCGATCAAACGGTCACTCTCTTGTATCTAGAAAGTAACGCGCTATTGGCTCTCCTCGCGCACCGTCGGGTACGTGATCCCGAGCTGCTCCATATAGGTGTCGTATTTTTCAGGGTCGAAGTAGTACTTCTTCATCTCCTCCCGGTACCGGTTCATGATTTCTTTGTTGAGGTGCGTCGCTGGCGGATCGGCATCCGTGATGAAGGGCGTATATTCGTGATCTTTTTTCTGCACGTCGTTGAGATATTTGTGCGCCTCCTCGAGAAGCTCCGGGTCGAGAAAGAGATCGAGCGCGGTCATCGCCATGACTTTCGCGCCAGCCGTCGCACCTTTGTGAGCGATCGGTGTCGCCATTGCAACCGCGCTCGACCAGTGATGCCCGCCGCCGCCGGTGCTGAAATTCGAAGGAAAACGAAGCGTGAGCGTGGGAACGTTCCACGAGATGTCCCCGATATCGTCCGAGCCGCCGCCGGTGCGCGGCTCTTTCGCCGGCCCTTGAAGCTCGGCGAGCTCGGTCGTGAGCCCGGTCGGCTCGGCGCCCATCTCTTTTTGGAGCGCCTTCGCGAGAGCTTGGTCGGCCTCGCTCCATTCCGGAAGACCCACGACCTGGATGTTCTTCGTCATCGCTTCCGCAATCGGTTTGTTGAAATGACCTGGATAGGCCGTTCCGAGAATGCGCCATTCCACCTCGGTGTCGGTCATCATCGCGGCCGCTTCGGCGGTTGTATTAGCGATGTCGAATAGCCGCTGGATGTTCGGCTGGTCGAGCTCGCGGAGGTAGTACCAGACGGAGGCGACCGAGGGCACGACGTTCGGCTGGTCCCCGCCATTCGTGATGACGTAATGCGTGCGCTGGGAGAGCCGCAGGTGCTCGCGACGCGCATTCATCGCGCTGTTCATGAGCTCTACCGCATCGAGCGCGCTGCGACCGCGCCACGGCGACCCCGCCGAGTGCGCCGACTCGCCGTGGAACGTGTACTCGACGGAGACGAGACCATTGCCGCTTCTCTGCCCCCAGCTCGTGTTGAGGTTGCGACTCACATGCGTGAAGATAACCGCATCGATGTTTTTGAAATAGCCGTCGCGCACGAACCACGCTTTGGAGCCGAGCTGCTCTTCCGCGACCCCCGGCCAAAGTACTAGCGTTCCGGGAATGCCTTCGCGCTCCATGATCTTCTTCAGCACGAGCGCGGCAGTCACGTTGACCGCTTGCCCGGAATTGTGGCCTTCACCGTGGCCCGGCGCCCCCTCGATGATGGGGTCATGATAAGCCACACCAGGTTTTTGCGAAGCTTTGGGGATACCGTCGATGTCGCTTCCAAAGGCAATTACCGGGCGGCCCGATCCCCAGCGCGCCATCCACGCGGTGGGCATGTCCGACATCCCCATCTCGACCTCGAAGCCGTTTTCTCGCAAGAGCCCCGTTACGTAATCCGAGGTCTCGAATTCCTGAAAGCCGAGCTCGCCGAAGCTGAAGATCATATCCACCGTCACTTGGGTAAACTTTCGACGCGACTCGACCTCCTCGACAGCTTCGCGTTTCAGCTCGTCGAGCCGAGCATCCGGTGGCTCGGCCGCGGTTGCACAAAGCGCCACCGTCAAAAAGCCCATTCCAAGAATCAAGCTTCGAAAATCACGCACCAATCGACTCATCGCACTAACCTCCGACAGGGATTCTATGTCATGCCTATCAGGATTCATATCCGTCCCACCAGATCCATTGACTGCGCGCCACGACATGCTAGTCTGGATTCGAGACCGTTCCATCCCCCCCCAAACCCGACAATGACGACCAAGGACATCATTCTCAAAGGCATCGCCTGGACGACGGGTTATCGCGTCTTTGCAACCTTCGCTCAGTTCGGCGCCATGCTCGTGCTCGTGCGGATCATCCCGCCCGAGGAATACGGACGGGCGGGAGCCATGGTCGGCGTCCTCACGATGCTTAATGTTTTGAGCTGCCGATCTTTCATCGCCCAAGCGCTACAACTACCCGAAGGTGAAGAGCCGGACTTGACCATGCATTGGCGTGCGAGCTTCTGGCTTCAAGCCACGCTTTTCATCCTGACGAACGCCATCGCTAGTGGCCTTTGGTTCTTGCCGAGTCACCGCTCCATCGCGATCCTCCTGCACTTGGCGTCGCTCGGTGTGCTCTTCGAGTGCCCGAGCGCTATGCGCAGCGCCATGCTCCAGCGGGCACTGGATTTTCCCCGTCTCCGCATCCTCGACGGCATCAGCAAGGCCTCAGCATTCTGACCATGTTGAGCTTGGGCGTCTCCGGGTTCGGCGCAGTTGCCATCGTGGCGGGCGCGAACGTCATTCCCGCGATTCCGAGTGCCTTTGATCTTCTCTTCGTGCACCGCTTTCGCCCCCGTTCAGGCTGGTTCAAGTTTCTCGATTGGCGGCGATACAAGGCTTCCCTACTATTCGGATTCCAACAAAGCTGGTCCGGATTGCTCCAATCCCTTCGCGGCGCGCTCGAGGCAGCGGTCTTGCCTCTACAGCTCGGTTTTGCCGCGCTCGACCTCCTACAACGCGCGCAATCGCTCTTTCTCAGCACCGTCGGGCAGGTGAACAACGTCTTCGCCGAGACCGTCTACCCGCTTCTTCCGAAACTCGCGGCGGAGCCCGAGCGGTACCGTAGAACGGCCACCCTCTTGCTTCAAGTCGTGTTCTGGATCGTTCTGCCAGGAGCCATTTTTGTCGGCTGGCAAGGAAAAGCCGTGCTCCGCGTTCTCTACGGCGAACGTTGGATCGCGGCGGCTCCCCTGATTGCTCCTGGCGCGGCCATCGGGGCCGCGCTCTGTGTATTCGGCGCCGGCTACAACATTCTTCTCGCGAAGACCGAGTTGAAGCGCTGTGTCGTCCTCGACATCACGGTCGCGCTCGCGACGGCACCCGTCATCCTCACCGTCGTGCTCGGCGGCGATATGGTCGTTTATGCCTGGGCGCTTGCCGCGGGGCAGCTCGTGGCCGCGTTCGTGGCGATTGGGATGGCCACGCGGTGGCTGCAGCCGGGCTGGCCTCGCACCGTCCTCGCACCACCGCTCGTCGGCGCCACCGTGGCCGTCCTCGCACTGCATATCATCGAAGGCCTCGAGACCTTGCCGTTAATCGCCCAGCTACTGTGCCGTGGATCTCTCTACCTATGCATAACGGCTCTCGTCGTCCGTCATGAAGCCGTTCGAGCCGCCATAGTAGTAGGGCAGGATGGCTTCACCGCCATGCTCGTCTCTGATAGCACCCAAGTGCGACGCGACCTCCTCGATCGCGTCGTCCCACGAGATAGGCGTATTCCCTTGGCGCCCACGCGACGCATGGGGTGCAATAGCTGGTCCTCATGATAGACGCGCTTGGCGAAGTGCCGCACTTTGGAGCAGATGAAGTCGTTCGTGACGGGATTACCGCTATCAAGAGCCGCGTCTATCTTGGCGATGACGCCGTCCTTGACGGTAACATCGAGAGAGCACGTGTCAGGACAATCGAGAACGCAAGACGTTGCGAGGGTTTCTGAGCTCATTCGTGTCGCTCGGCCTCTTGCAGCGCATAAGCAATACCGGCATAGTTCGCCGCAAGGTCGATCGGGTCGGCCTTCTTGTCGTAAAGGAACCAGTGGCCATATTCTCGCAAGTAACCGAACACCAATGTGATGTTCGGCCCCCAGCGGCGAGTGCCGAGATAGCTCGCGATGGCGTGGGCGGCTCGTCCGCGCTCCGCGTTCTCGCCGTAGAAACCACCGGGAACTTCAGGGAGCCCAATGCGCTCCTCGAGCTCCTGAACGGACAGGCGCGACATCTTGACGAGCTCTCTCTCCGAATATCCGGTAAGGAACAAATAGGGATAATCGCTCAAATCCTGGCAGGAAACCGCGAGCGGAACCACTGCCAGGACAATCCCCAAGAACCATTTTCGCTTCATCATCATCTCATCCACATCCGAAGCCACACGGTTGGGACCCGCATTCTATGTCATCTAGTGCTCTGTCACAGCCGTCACCCGCGGAGCGAAGGCGGCGAAGACGAGCCCGATGAGCCCAAAGACGATAGCGGCATCGGCGATATTGAAAAGGCCTGTTCGGAGCCCACCGACACCGACGCGAAGAAAATCGATGACGTGCCCGTCGTGGAACAAGCGATCTAGAAGATTCCCAACGCCGCCTCCGATGATGAGAGACCAGCCGACGAGCTCCGTCCAGCTCGAGGCGCGAAGCAGCTTGAACGCGAAGAGCAAGAGCAGGAGCGACACGCCCACAATGAAGAGCCAAAACCGCGTGGTCTCCTCGAGCGCGGCGCCGAGGCCAAGAAAGGCTCCAGCGTTCTCAGAGTAAAAAAGAGTGACGGAGCCTCCCATATAGACGTGCGGGCCGAGGCCGTGAAGAAGCTCCGCCGCAAGCCGCTTCGCTGTCTGATCGCAAGCGACCGTCAAGACCAAAAGCGGCAGCACGAGGAGCCAGCGTCGTCTCATGACGCGTCCTCGATGATGGTGACCCGACACCCGCCCGTGACCACCACGTTACTCCGAAATCGCGCCTTCGAGCTCGAGAAGCTTTCGTTTCCTATCGAGGCCTCCACCATAATCGGTCAAATTGCCGTTTTTTCCGACCAATCGATGGCAGGGGATGATGACGGAGATGGGGTTCTGGCCGTTGGCCGCGCCCACGGCCTGAAACGCCGAGGGTTTAGAGAGCCGGCACGCGAGCTCGCTATAAGCCCAGGTCATGCCATAGGGGATAGTGAGGAGCTTTTTCCACACTCTTTTCTGAAATGGTGTCCCCTGGGGAGCGAGCGGAAGCTCGAAACGTTCACGCCGTCCCGCGAAGTACGACGTGATCTGCCGCTTGGTGTCTCCGAGCAAAGGATCCCGCTCATCCTCCACCCAATCGGGATCGGGTATCTGGGCGCCTCGCCCCAATGTGAGACAGAGCCAACGGAGCTTTTCGTTTTCCGCAGCAATGAGCACTTCGCCAAGGCGACTCGGGAAGCTTCGAAATCTCATGACACGGCTTCGAGCTTCTCCTCGATAGGATGGAGCACGCACTCGTCGAACGTCTCGATGAGATGTTCCGTATCCTTGTAGCGATACGGCGCTTGGGCTGGTACTCCCGGAATCTTGATGAAATCCTCTCCTTCGGGGACGATCGATCCTCACGGGTCGACCAGCACTCTGATCTAGTGTCACCAAGTGACGTGCTGCATTCCCACGAGCAGCAGCACCCCCCACTTTCCGCCCCCAACTGCCATCGCGGGAAGGACGGCCCGATGAACTTTACCTCTTATGTCCCCCAGGAAGCAACCCGCAGCCGGACACCCGCTGTACTACTAAGCGCGTGCGCTCCATCGCCTAAAGGCGATGGGTTCGGTCGCCGACTAAAGTCGGCTTGGTCTTCCGCAATTCGCTATTCGCTTGCCTTGAAACTATCGTCGTCCTGGGGCACGTCACCTTGGAGCTCTATGTACTTGCCATCACCTCATCCGTCACATTGCCCGTCGTCGCCACGAAGTAACCACGGGCCCAAAGGTGCCGACCCCAGAACTCCTTGCGGATCGACCGAAAGTCGCGCATCAAACGATGTGACGACTTGCCCTTGATTAACTGCATCACACGACTCGGCGACAGACTCGGTGGTACGCTCAGCAACAGGTGCACGTGCTCTGGCCGTACAGGACCCTTCACTATTTCTATCTGGTTTCGAGCACAGATCTCTCGGATAAGACCCCTCAGCCGAACCGCTACATCTCCTCTCAAGGCCGGCTTGCGGTACTTCGGGATAAATACAAAGTGATAGTTTAACTGGTACGTCGTGTGCGATGACTTCCGGTATCCTTTCATCCGGAGACCGTACCGCATGCCTCCTTAAGGCTTCTCCTAAAGGCGAGGGGTTTCAACCATCCCCGAGTGAGACACTAAAATGACATAGCGAGATAGGCGGATCAACAGACGTAGTCTACTATATCTCTCATTTTATCAATAATTTACAGGCACAAGCCCCTCCAAGAAGCGAAAGAAAGGTATGAGTGCACGTGAGCGCAGGCGCAGAGTTCGAAAGGCTCATTGAACTGATGGCGAGGCTTCGCGGCCCAGATGGATGTGCCTGGGATCGCGAGCAAACGATGGCGTCGTTGCGGTCCTTCGTGCTCGAAGAAGCCTACGAGCTCGTAGACGCGATCGGGCAAGACAACACGGAAGCCGTTTGCGAAGAGCTCGGCGACGTTCTCCTCGAAGTCGTTTTCGTCGCTCAAGTTGGGATTGAAGCCGGGGCGTTCACGATGCCCGAGATCGTGCGCGGGATCCGAGAAAAGCTGGTCCGGCGGCATCCCCACGTCTTCGAGTCGAAGACCGACGACGGCGCGGGAGAGGCGCTCACACATTGGGAAGACATCAAAGCCAAAGAAAAGCCCTCCCGGAAGTCGCATCTCGACGGGGTGCCACGCTCGCTCCCCGCGCTTTCGCGTGCGGCGAAAATCTCGAAGCGGGCCGCTCATGCAGGTTTCGACTGGGACTCTCGCGAACAGGTTCTCGAAAAAATCGATGAAGAGCTTCTCGAATTGAAAGAGGCCGTGCGCGCGGGCGACGAATCCTCGGTTCATGAAGAGCTCGGCGATTTACTCTTCGCGATCGTCAATTTTGCGCGGCTCTCGAAAACGGATGGCGAGGTAGCACTCTTGGACGCGAACGAGAAGTTCTCGAGACGTTTTCGGTTCATGGAAGAGCGGCTCGCGGCTGACGGGAAATCCATCGAGTCCACCGGGATGGTGGAGCTCGAGCGGCTATGGGCGGAAGCTAAAAACTGATCCACGAAGGTAGGTCGAGACGCTCATCTCGCCGTCCCCGCGGAAACGGACGGTCACCGTACCGTTGCGGTCGGTGCGGAGATATTCGATCCCGCGCTCCCTCAACCGGTGGAGGACCCGGGCAGAAGGCAGGGGACGCGATGGAGCGCGACGGGCAGAGATGATGGCCAGCTTCGGGCGCACAGCGTCAAGAAAGCCGTCGGTGCTCGAGCTTCGGCTTCCGTGATGGGCGAGCTTGAGAACGTCCGCGCGCAGGTCCGCTCCGCTTCGAAGGAGCGCTGCCTCGAGCGCTCGCTCCGCGTCTCCCATAAGCAAGAGGCTCCGTTTGCCATAAGTGATGCGCAGCACAACGGAGCGGTCGTTCGACCTCTCGAATCCCGAGTGCGACGCCGCCGGCGATGGTGAGGGCGGTGGCGGTGGTGAGGGCGGCAAGGGCGCTGGGGGTGAGGGCTCCTGCGCGCGGGGCGCGGCCTCCCGAGGTGGAGGACCACCGCCATTGGCCTCTTTGGTGGCCGCGAGATTGACGTATGTGCTCGGCACCGAGCGGAGCTTCCCGTCGGTCGCCATGAACTGAACGGTTCCACCTTTGATTTCGTAGGACTGAACTGCCATACGGCTGCCGTCGACGAACACGAGGGTTTGCTGCGCCGCGGCGACGGACGCTCCGCCAACCTATAGGAAAACCAGTAACAGCGTGATTCTCATGAAATGCTACCCCACCAAATTGTTTCGCGTATCTAGTATCAACTCTCGGGGGGCACAGAATCAAGTCCGGAGAGTCCTCGACGGGGGATGAAGGTCGCGACGGTCTCGAAGTGATGTGTATTTGGAAAAAGATCGAGGAGCTCGAGGGCGTCGATCTCGAAGCCGCTCTCCACAAGCATACGCGCATCCCGCGCGAAAGCGGGGATATCACAGGAGACATAGTGCAGGCGCTCAACCGGACTCGCCCGAAGGCGTTCGCAGAGGGCCCGTGGAAGACCGCCGCGCGGTGGGTCGACGACAACGACATCATCACGCTTGAAGGAAAAGGTTTCGGAGAAGGTGGCGGCGTCTTGCTGGATGAAGCGCACGTTCCCCGCATTCTGTTGCCCGGCAGCGTTCGCATTGGCTCGGGCGTCCGACAGCGATCGTGATGCGCTCTCGACCCCGATAACCTCTCCGGCCGCGGAGGCAAAGGGAAGCGAGAAAAGACCAACCCCGCAATAGAGGTCAATCCATCGCGCGACCGCCGACTTGGGAGCAACGATCTGGACGAGCCGGTCGAGGGCGAACCGATTCGCCTGAAAAAAGCTGCCTGCGGTTTGCCGAAACATGAGCTCGCCAAGACGATGCTCCACGACGGGGCTCCCGACGCGAAGCTCTCGCCGGCCGCCGCGCTCCGCCTCCACGATGAAGCCCTGAAGCCCCGCGTGCTCGAGCAGCTCGCGAGGCCCACGCTTTTCGAATTCACGTATCCCATGCTTAGATTGGACGAGAAATCGAGCTATAACCCTCCCTGGCTGGTGGCTGGATTCTTGAAGCTCGATCGATTTCAATCCGCGCGCTCGCGTCGGATCCTCGTGAAACCAGGAGCGGATGGCGCGCCAGGTCGCGTTCAGCGGCTCCGAAGCGAGAAGACAATGTTCGATATCGTGCACGTCGTGGCTCGCCCGTCCGCGAAATCCCATCACGAGCTCGCCCGCGCTTCGAGAGAAATGAAGTCTAATTCGGGTGCGATAGCCCGTTTCCGGAAACGGTGTCGCGACAACGGCGTCATAGGAGATTCGCTGGCGCGCGAGGCTTTCGAGCAGGATGTCACGCTTCGTTTCGAGCGCGGCCGCCGGCGAGAGGTGCATCAGCGAGCACCCACCGCACCGGCCATAATAAGGACACGGGGCCTCGCGCCGCTGCGCCGATGGTTCCAAGAGCGCCACACTTCTCGCTCTGATGAAGTCTTTTTTCTCGAGGACGGTCTCGACCTGATGTCTCTCGCCGCGGACCGTCCCGGGTACGAAGACCACGCGTCCTTCGTGACGAGCAAGACCGTCGCCGCCTGCGACAATTTTCTCGATCTCGACCTCGAAACGCTTCATCATTTCTCTTACGCTCTTACCAACCAGAAGATGGCCACGTCTCTGTGGCCATTTCAAGGCGCCTCATGCTACCTAGAAGCCGAAAAGAGTGACGTGCGGCAGGGCGAGCTTCGCGCGAACTCTGCGGCGATAAGCGCTTCTCACCGCCGCGTCATAGACCTTTTTCGGCATCCGTTCCCGATAGGAGGCGAGCGAGTTCTGAGACTCTCGGAGCAGCTCGCTCCGCACGTCGTCTTCGAGCTCGGCTTCGATCGCTTCGAGGAGCTCTTGGTCGATTGCGGTGAGATCGTCTTCGATTCCGACGAGGCTTTGGTCGGAATCGATCGAGTCACGGACTCGTGAGGCGAGACCGCTCCCGGATGGGAGGTCGAGCGCTTCGATCGCCGCCGCAATCTCTTCGAGATGTCCGCTAGGGTCGAAGGGCGGCTCGGCGTCCTTTTCTCGCTCCCGCCCGCCGAGACTCACCTCACGAAACCGACGAAAACTCGCTTCCACAGTTTGACGGCAGTAGCCGAGCTTACGCGGCTTGGCGCGCGTTTTTGGTCGCTCGAATACGCGATCGATTCCTTCTTTGACGACCGGTAGCGGTATCCCCTGCTCTTCCCAGCGAAAGATGAGAAACCATTCTGCCGGAGTGATGAATAGTGGGCTTCCTCGGCGCTCGACGAAATAATTCTCGACCGATCCATAGTAGTTTCCCTTGCCATCCAAAACAGTGTCCCTACCTCAAATAAAGCACGTCATCCGAATACAGCACTCGACGCGTCCCATCAGAAGCCTCCACCGCCAGCCCACCGTCATCGGCAAGACCATGGATGACGGCATGATAGCCCTCTCCCTCGCGCGGCTGGACGAGAACCTGCCGCCCACCATCAGCGGACGCGAGCTCGCGCCACCGGGCCAAAACGCGCACCGCTTCGCGCTCGCGCCACCAAAACTCGAAGCGCGACACGACGCGAGCCGCGACGGCTTCCGTCTCGAACGTCCCTCCATGAATCCTCTTGATGGACGTCGCTCGAGCGCGGACGTCCGCCCCAAAGCTTTCATGCGGCTGCGCCACGTTAATCCCGATTCCGACGACGAAGACCTCTGCCCGCGATCCTTTGAAAGAACCTTCACACAGGATCCCGGCGAGCTTTCGCTCGTTCACATAGAGGTCGTTCGGCCATTGCAAGCGCACGTCGAGACCGCTGATTTCGTGAATCGCTTCCGCGGTCGAGACCGCGCTGAGAAGAGGCAGTAGCGAAGGCGGGAACTCACCTTCGGACCGGAGGAGGATACTCAGATAGAGTCCGCCTGGAGGCGATTCCCAGCGTCGTTTGAAGCGTCCCCGTCCGCCACTCTGCTCGCTTGCGAGAAAAAGACTTCCGTGAGGCGCTTCGTGCTTCGCATAAAAAAGAGCCAAGTCGTTCGTGGAAACACAGCGGTCGACATGGAGGATGAAGGCGCCAAAACTGGCACCTTGGGCTCTTAGTCTCGCGCCGAGGGAAGGTTTCGCGTTCGAGATCGCTACCCTGATTTCGGTATCTTCGACTTCAACGTGTCGATTTCTTTCTGGATGAGGCCTTCTGCCAAATCCGGAACGACTTCCCAAGCGATCTCCTGGATGACTTTCGCGGAGAGCTTGTCGACGACACGTTGCGCGATGCGCTCGACGAGATCATCGTCTGAGCCGTCTGGCTCGGGGGCGCTCGGGGGCGCCATCTCCTCAAAAACATCGGCCGCCGCCGGTTCTATCGTCGCTGGCGCGTCGATGGACGGAATAGGCTCAGCCACATCATCGCCCGTCGGCACCACGAACGCGTCGGCAACAGCAAGGGGAGCCTCCATCGGGATCGCGATCGTGGGTGGCTCGGGAACCGTGGAGGCTGGCGCCTCGGGAGCCGGCGCAGCCGGTGCCTCAGGCATTTGGCTCCAGATATCGTCACCACTCGTGGGCGGAGCTGGTGCCGCCGGTACGTCCGGAGCGGCGAGCAGCATCGTGTGGTCTCCGGGGTCCATCGTAAGCTCGCGCTCACCCGCTTCCACGGCGAAGGCCTCATCGAGGCCCTCGATTGGAGCCGGCTCGATGGGCGGCGGCACCGGAGCTACAGGTACTTGCGGCCCTGCCACGGGCGGGGGCGCCTCTAACGAAGGAGGCTGAACGAGCACGGTCTCGTCTTCTATGGGTATGCCGGCGAAGTCAGGCTCCGGTGCTGGCGGCGGAGCGGCCGGGGGAGGTACTGGCGCAGGTGGCTGTACGGGCGCGGGCGCGGCTCGAGCCACACCGCCCGCCGCTCCCGCGAGAAGCTCCTTGACCTTCGAGACCAGTGTTTGAGGCTCGAACGGTTTCGCGAGAAAGCCTTCACACCCTGCAGCCTTGGCGCGCTCTTGATCGAAAGGCTCGAACGCTCCCGTCAGAAGCAATACGGGAATTTGCTTCAAGTTGTCATTGGACTTGATGAACTCGCAAACTTCGTATCCGTTCTTCTCCGGCATGATGATGTCGCAGAGAACGATGTCCGGTCGGACGGAACGAATCTCGTCGATGGCCCTTTGCCCGTTTCCAACAGTATGAAGCTCGAAATTCTCGTCGGAAACTGTTAGCTCGATAACCTTTTGTACCGTAATACTGACGGCGGCGAGCAGGATTTTATGTCCCATCACCCTTCCTTCCGGCTATCCGCGATCGATCGGCCTTATCCTGGCATACGAAGCGCAATTAAGAATACGTGATTCCGTAAGTTTGAAAATGGTAGCATCGGGGCGGGGATCGTGTCAACCGAGGCAACATCATAATTCCTTCCTTACGAAGGCTTTAGCCGTTCGAACAGGAAGTCGGTGATTTCGGTCGTTCTCGAGGCGGGCGGGAAAACCGCCGCCACGCCCATGTCCAAAAGAACGGAGACATCCTGGTCGGGGATGATCCCCCCCGCAAAGAGGAGCACGTCGCTCATATCCTTCTCTTTCAGGAGCTCAAGGATGCGGAACAATAAATGTTGATGCGCACCGGAGAGGATCGACACGCCGATGGCATCGACATCTTCTTGAAGCGCGGCCTCCACGATCTGCTCGGGCGTCCGACGAAGGCCCGTATAAATCGCTTCCATGCCCGCATCTCGCAGCGCGCGCGCGACGACGAGCGCCCCGCGGTCATGCCCGTCGAGCCCCGGTTTCGCCACTAGGATTCGAAGGCGGCGCGGGGAAGCCGTCACATTGCTCTCCGATATTGCCCACCCACTTCGTAGAGCGCATGGGTGATTTGGCCAAGGCTCGCTACCCGAACCGTGTGCATCAACTCGGCAAAGACGTTTCCGTCGGCGCCCGCCGCCTTCTTGAGACGCGCGAGCGCATCAGCCGTTTCTCCCGCGTGACGGGTCTGGAAGGCACGCAGGCGATCGATTTGGTCACGCTTTTCCGGGTCCGACGCGCGCGCGAGCTGCACCTCGCGAGGCGGCTCGGCTTCGGAAGTGGAAGTGCCGGTGGCGGTATCGGGATCGAGGAAACAGTTCACGCCAACGATGGGCAGCTCACCGCTGTCTTTTTTGAGCTCGTAGTGAAGCGACTCTTCCTGAATGCGGCTTCTTTGATATTGGAGCTCGATCGCACCCAAGACGCCTCCGCGCGCGTCGATGCGGTCGAGCTCCATGAGCACCGCTTCTTCCACGACGTCGGTGAGCTCTTCCATGATGTAAGAGCCTTGAAGCGGGTTCTCGTTCTTCACGACGCCAAACTCTCTGTTGATGATCTGCTGAATGGCCATTGCTCGGCGCACGGACTCCGCCGTCGGCGTCGTGATGGCCTCGTCATAGGCGTTGGTGTGGAGCGAGTTGCAGTTATCGTAGACCGCGGTCAACGCTTGGAGCGTCGTGCGGATATCGTTGAATTGAATCTCGTGCGCATGCAGCGCGCGGCCCGAAGTCTGGATGTGGTATTTGAATTTTTGGCTGCGCTCGTTCGCGCCGTAGCAGTGCTTCAAAACACGCGCCCAGAGCCGTCTTGCGACCCGTCCCATGACCGAATATTCCGGGTCGAGCCCATTGCTGAAGAAAAAGGACAAGTTTGGCGCGAAGGAATCGATGGACATGCCTCGAGCGAGGTAGTACTCGAGATAGGTAAAGCCGTTGGCGAGAGTGAAGGCGAGCTGCGTCAACGGATTCGCCCCGGCTTCCGCGATGTGATAGCCCGAGATCGATACCGAGTAGAAATTCCGCACATTCTTGTCAATGAAAAACTGCTGTACATCACCCATCAGGCGCAGCGAGAACTCTGTCGAAAAGATACACGTGTTCTGCGCCTGTTCCTCTTTCAAGATGTCCGCTTGGACGGTGCCGCGGACCACGCGGAGAGCTTCGCTTGCGATACGCTCGCGCTCTTCAACGCTCGGCGCCCTGGCCTGCTCCCGCTCGAATCGCTCCACCTGCTGGTCGATGACCGTGTTGAAGAACATGGCGAGGATGGTCGGCGCAGGACCGTTGATTGTCATCGACACGCTCGTCAGAGAGTCGACGAGATCGAAGCCGGCATAGATCTCTTTCATGTCGTCGAGGGTGGCGATCGAGACGCCTCCCTCGCCAATCTTTCCGTAGATGTCGGGCCGCTCATCCGGCTCTTCACCATAGAGGGTAACGCTATCGAAGGCCGTCGAAAGACGCTTCGCTTTGTCGCCCTGCGAAAGAAAGTGGAAGCGCTCGTTCGTGCGCCGTGGCCCGCCCTCACCGGCAAACTGGCGGCGCGGAGACTCTTCGCTGCGTTTGAAGGGATAGACACCGGCGGTGAACGGATACTCGCCGGGGATGTTCTCATTCAAACGAAAACGCAGGATCTCGCCCCAATCCTCGAACCGAGGAAGAGCCACCCTGGGAACAACACTCCCGCTCAACGTCTTCGTCCGAGCTTCAACTTGGATCTCGCGTCCTCGCACTTCGAAGCCCACTTTTTGTCGAGCGTAACGGGACTTAAGCTCGGGCCAAGTCTCGATGAGCCGCCAGCTCTCATCATCAAGATCCTTCCGCAGCTCATCGTACCTTCGGCGAAGCGCAGCCTCGACCTCTGGCTCAGGGCACTCTTTGGCAGCGCCGTCGAGATGTTGCAAGCGCCGGGCGATACCCACTTGCTGCTCGACGCGGGCGCGCTCGCTGCGAGCAAGCTCGACAATCTCGCCGAGATAACGCACGCGCTTGTCCGGGATGAGCGCATGACGTATTCCTGTCGAGACACCGGCAGGGACGCTCAACGAGGATTTTGGCAGCTCGGGAACGAGAACGCGCATGCGTTCGAGCAGATGCAAATACAGAGCGGTGACGCCGCGATCACCGAACTGGCTCGCGATGGTTCCGTAAATAGGCAGCGCGTCATCGCCCACGTCGTGCGCAATTTGTTTGTTCCTGCGAAACTGCTTGCGCACGTCGCGAAGCGCGTCATCGCTGCCACGACGATCGAACTTGTTTACCGCCACCACGTCGGCAAAGTCGAGCATGTCGATCTTCTCGAGCTGCGAGGCCGCGCCATATTCCGGGGTCATGACGTAGAGGCTCACGTCGCAGATATCCGCAACGGCCGAGGACCCCTGTCCAATGCCGCTCGTCTCGACGAAAATGATGTCGAAACCGGAGGCTTTGAGAATCCGGACCGCTTCGTCGGTTGCGCGGGAGAGCTCGGAGCCCGAGCCACGCGTCGCAAGACTCCGCATGAAGACGCGTTCGTGGTCGATCGCGTTCATGCGAATGCGGTCACCGAGAAGCGCACCGCCCGTCTTTCGCTTCGACGGGTCGACTGACACGATTCCGATCCGAAGCTCGGGCGCATCCGCCACGAGCCTTCGTACGATCTCGTCCGTCAAAGAGCTCTTCCCTGAGCCTCCGGTACCCGTGATGCCGAGGACGGGCACGCTTCGCTTCGCGGCGATCTTCCCGATACGTTTGTCGAGCTCGGCACCCAGCCCGGATTCGTCGAGCTCGGCCTGGGTGATGAGACGCGCGAGCTTAGAGGCTTCGCCCGCTTCGAGCCAGGACAAATCGCCGTTCGAAGAGACGGGCGCAAGCGCAAAGTCCGCTTCTCTCACCATATGGTCGATGATCCCCGCTAGGCCGAGACTCAAGCCGTCTTCCGGAGAGTAGATCTTGGTGACGCCGTAGGCTTCGAGCGCTTTGATCTCGCTCGGGATGATGACTCCACCGCCGCCGCCGAACACTTTGACATGCCGAGCGCCGTCCTCGCGAAGCCGGTCGACGAGATAGCGGAAATATTCGTTGTGGCCGCCCTGATAAGAGCTCACCGCGACCGCCTGCGCGTCTTCTTCGATGACGGCGTCCACGATCTCCGCGACGGAGCGATTATGCCCGAGGTGGACCACTTCGACGCCACGCGCCTGGAGCAGGCGGCGGATGATGTTGATGGAAACGTCGTGGCCGTCAAAAAGCGACGCGGCCGTCACGAAACGTACGGAATGAGTGGGCTTGTAGCGCGTCTCGGAGGTCGTCATGACTTTGGCCCCAGTTTACTCCGGGCGGCGCTCATGCGAACAGAAACCGAGCCCGAGCTCTACGGGCAGCGAAGAACGGAGTCGCTTAGAGCTCAGCCTGAGGCGGCGGCGCGAGCTCTTCCTGAGTCTGGTTGATGAGCTCTTTGAGCTCTTTGCCGGGCTTGAAATAGGGAACTTTCTTGGCGGGCACGTCGACGCGCTCGCCCGTCTTCGGATTACGCCCCTTACGGGACTCGCGCTGCCGGATCCGGAAGCTACCGAAGCCTCGAAGCTCGATCTTGTCGCCACGGTGGAGAGCATTGATGATGCTCTTGAAAACGGTATCTACGATGATCTCAGAGTGTTTTTTGGTCAGATCCGACACTCGCGACACTTCTTCGATCAGTTCCGCTTTCGTCATGACTAAAAGACTCCCTTCTCAAATGCTCGAGCAGCCCGGCCCGGAACTCTTGTCGTGAGCGCCGACGCCGGGCCACTGCAGAGATCCTAATCTTCCGACTCGCTCTCCATCTTTTCCGTAGCGTCGGTCTCTGGATTGGCTCGAGAGCTCGAACCCCAGTCCGCCCCGAAATCCGCAACGTCTCCCAAAGTGGCATTGGGAGAGCCTTGGCTCGAGTAATGCGCTTCGTAATCGTCGACGTTGACCGCTCGAATCGAGAGCCCGATCTTGCGCTCCTGCTGCGACATCTTGATAATCTTCATGCGGTAGGAGTCGCCGACCACGAGCTTGCCTTCGGCTTGTTCGACGCGCTCGTCGTCCACTTCCGAAACGTGCAAGAGACCTTCGATTCCTTCCTCGATCTCGATGAAGGCTCCGAAATTCGTGAACCGGACCACTTTGCCGTCCACCACATCACCTTCCTGATGACGGTTGAAGAACTCTTCCCAGGTGTCCTCACCCATCTGCTTCAAACCGAGCGAGAGACGCTGGTTCTCTGCGTCGATGTTCAGAACGAGAGCGTCAACGGTGTCGCCCTTCTTGAGAACTTCCGAGGGATGGCTGATGCGCTTGTTCCAGCTCATGTCGGAGATGTGGACGAGGCCGTCGATACCTTCTGCTACTTCGACGAAGGCGCCGAAATCAGTGAGGTTTCGCACTGTGCCTTCGATGCGCGCACCCGTCTGATATTTTTCAGCCAGCTGCTGCCACGGGTTTGGCTCGATTTGTTTGAGGCCGAGGCTGATGCGACGCTCTGCACTATCGACCTGGAGCACCATGGCTTCCACGTCGTCGCCGACATTGAGCACTTTTGAAGGGTGCTTCACCCGCTTGCTCCACGACATCTCGGAGACGTGGATAAGGCCCTCGACGCCTGGCTCGAGCTCGATGAAAGCTCCGTAATCGGTGAGGCTGACGACTGTGCCTTTCACTCGCTCGCCGGTGGGAAAACGCGACTGGGCGGATTCCCACGGGTCGGGCGAAAGTTGCTTGTAACCAAGCGAGACTCGCTCTTGCTCGCGGTCGAACTTTAGTACGACAACCTCGATTCGGTCGCCGACGTTGAACAGCTCCGACGGGTGCTGGATACGCCCGAAGGACATGTCCGTGATGTGGAGCAGGCCGTCTATGCCGCCAAGATCGATGAAAGCGCCGTAATCGGTGAGGTTCTTGACGACCCCACGAAAGACGCGGCCTTCTTCGAGCGCGTCGAGTGTTTCCGACTTTCGCTCGGTGAGACCTTCTTCGAGCACAACTTTGCGGGACAGAACGATGTTGCTACGCTTCTTGTTGACTTTGATGACGCGCATCTCGAGCTCTTGCCCTTTCAAGCTGTCGAGATTGTGCATCGGGCGCACATCCACTTGAGATCCGGGCAAGAACGCACGCACCCCGATATCTACGGCGAGGCCGCCTTTGATGCGCTCGATGACACGCCCTTTGACGATCGCTTTGCTGTTATAAGCATCTTCGATGACGTCCCAGATTTTCATTTTTTCGGCTTTCTCGCGCGAGAGCACGAGATAGCCATTCTTGTCTTCGGCCTTTTCCAGAAGAACGTCAACGGTGTCACCGGCTTTTATCGTGATCGCTCCGGTCTCGTCCCGGAACTCGTTGATGTTGATCATACCTTCGGACTTGTACCCGACATCGACGACCACTTCGGTGTCCGAGACCTGCAGCACTTTGCCCGACACTACTTCGCCCTCGGCGATGTTGCTGTTATAAGCGTCCAGAAGCTTTTCGTATTCCTCGGGGGGCATGAAATCTTCGGTTAGCTCCCCGTCACCTCCTTCGACGAGGCTTTCGGTTAAGTTGTTGGTTTCCACCATGCTTGGTTTGATTCCTCCCAGAACTCGATCGATTTGCAGGGGAGCGCGCAAACAGCCGAGATTGCTTTTTTGGGGATGGGCTCGCTATTAACGGGGCGCGCTAACCTGCAAGCTGTTATCCTACTCTATTTAATTGGTTTATGTCAAGTCGCGTGCGGCATTCGGCGTTCACCATTCGGGGTTCAGGGGCCGCCGGGGGGCGCCTCTTGTTGGGTACATGGCCACCTTGATCTTCGGGACAGGTTGGGTGTCAGTTCAGTTTTTGGGTGGCGGCTTCGAGGAGTTTTTCAAGGGTTTGTTCGGGGGTTAGGTTGGTCGTGTTGATTTCGATGGCGTCCTCAGCGCGGCGGAGAGGGGAATGGGCGCGGCTGCGGTCGGCTTCGTCTCTAACCTCGAGGTCATGGGTTACCCGGTCCAGCGTCACTGACTCCTTCTCAGCTTGCTCGGTGAATCGGCGTTTCGCTCGCTCACCGGGGCGCGCATCGAGGAAGAATTTTATGTCGGCATCCGGAAAGACGACGGTTCCGATGTCGCGCCCTTCCAGAACGACCCCGCCTCGTTCTGCAATCGCGCGCCATCGCTCGACGAGGTGTGCCCGAAGCTCCGCGTGAACGGCCACCATGGACGAAGCGTTCGCGACCCGCTGCTCCCGAATGGCCTCGCTTACATCCTCCCCGTCGAGAAGGATGCGCTCGAAACGCTCCCCCGCGAACTCGATTCGAGAGCTCGCCGCCAGAGCCGCAAGCGCTTCGCCGTCGTTCATGTCGATGTTCTCGCGCAGCGCTTTGAGGGCGACGGCCCGAAACGTGGCACCCGTATCCAGATAGACCAAGGATAGCCGCTCAGCGATGTTCCGGGCCGCGGTAGTCTTTCCGGCACCAGCGGTTCCGTCGATAGCGATGATGGGGCGGCGGCGAACGCTCACTTGACCCTTGTCCGACGCGCCAGCGTCGGCAGCTCGCTCTTTAGCGAGGCCACCTCGGCGGGGCTCAGCTTCCTGAAAGCGCCAGGTGCGAGGCCTCGCACGGAGAGCGGCCCGATGCGCTCGCGATGCAGCTCGACGACCGGGTAGCCGAGAGCGCGAAACAGACGCCGGATCTCCCGGTTCTTACCCTGACGCAACGTCACTCGCATACGGGTTCGAGGTTTGGCAGTATCCCTGCTTTGCCTCGAATTGAGCACGCGCACGTTGTCGATGGAAAGACGCTCGCCCTCGACGACGATGCCACGCGCCGCCTTCTCGAAGACACTCGGGCCCAGAATCCCGAGGACGCTCACGAGATAGATTTTCTCGACTCGATATTTTGGATGGGTCAGTCTCTGCGCCAGCTCACCGTCATCGGTCAAGATCAGCAGGCCACTGCTCGCCATGTCGAGCCTGCCTACCGGGAACAAGCTCTGATAAGACATGGGCAGTAGCTCCATGACCGTCCGCCGACGGCCCGGGTCCGATCTCGTGGTGACATAGCCGGGCGGTTTGTTGATTGCCACGTAGCGCCGAGTGACACGGGCACGCACGCGGGAGCCATCGACTCGGATATCTTGCACAACGGGATCGGCAACGCTTCCGAGCTCCGTTACGACTTCGCCGTCCACTTGGACCCGCCCTTCGAGCATCAACTGCTCAGCCGTGCGACGAGACGCGATGCCGGCGTGGGATAGGATTTTTTGGAGGCGTTGTTTCATGATCAGCATTCAGCAGGATCTATTCTGCGGGGGGGCTTGGTTCGTTTGGAGTTTCCGGCCTTTCTTCTTCTAGCGGTTCTATTTCTATTTCGGCTTTTGCTTGGTCTAGGGTTTCTAGGGTTTCTAGTTGTTGGGCTACTTCGTCGCCGAAGACTTCGGACATGTCCTTGAGTTGCGGGAGGTCCTTTAGGTTCTTTAGGCCGAAGCGGACTAGGAACTCTTTGGTGGTGCCGTATAGCAGTGGGTGGCCGACTACTTTCTTGCGGCCGACGATCTTGACGAGCTTTCTTTCCAGGAGGGTTCTTACGACACCGACGGAGTGGGTGCCGCGGAGCTCCATTATCTCGGGGATAGTGGTTGGTTGGCGGTAGGCGATGACAGCCAGGGTTTCTAGTGCCTGGATCGAGAGGCGCGACGGCCGGGGAGTATCGAAGAGGCGCCCAACGCGTTCGTGGAGCTCCGGCCGGGTCGTGATCTGCCAGCCGCCGGCGACTTCGACGATCTGAAGGCCGCGGCCGCTTTGGTCGTAGAGCTCCTTCAAGCTTTTGAGCACTCCCGCGATGAGGTCGGGGGCTTCGGGAATTGTTTTTTTCAAGCTGCGCAGGGTAATCGGCTCGCCCGAGGCGTAGAGCAGCGCTTCGACGCTCGCTTGTACCTCTTCGAGAGACAGAACAGGCTCGGCGGGCTCTTGGGTCTCCCCACTATCGTTGACAGGCATCTCGTTCAAAGGCTCACCCTCATCCGGCTTATCCGGCATCGGGGTGCCGCATCACGTGGATCGTTCCGAACAGCTCCTTCTGATAAATCTTCAGCGTCCGAAGGCGAACCATTTCGAGGATAGCGAGAAAGGTTGCGATGACGTCGCCGCGATTCGTCGCGTCATCGAAGAGGCCGACAAAAGTACATGGATCGTCGGCGGCTAGGCGCAGCTCGAGCCTCCGGATCATTTCTTCCATGGAGATCGTAACGCGTACGAAAACGAGACCGGTCCGTTGTCGGACACGAGAAAGCACTTCGCGGAAGGCGCTCAGAAGCTCGAACAAGTCGACATCGAGCAAGGTCTCCTGCGCCGGAGCGTCGTGACCATTGCCGGGGGCCAAACTTTCGATGACGGAGTCGGGGCGAATGAATGTGGCCTCCCGAATCTCTTCGTGCTGGTGCAGTTGAAGCGCGGCTTCCTTGTAACGCTCATATTCCAGCAGCCGTGCAACGAGCTGGGCGCGAGGATCCTCGCTCTCTTCATCCTCCGTGCCGTCCTCGTGCGGCGGCGGCAACAGCATCTTCGACTTGATGTGAATCAACGTTGCCGCCATGACGAGGAAATCACCGGCGAGGTCCAAGTCGAGCTCTTCCATGAGCTCGAGAATCTCGAGATATTGCTTTGTGATCTCCGCAATCGGGATGTCGTAGATCTCGACTTCGCTCTTTCGGATCAAATGCAGTAGCAGATCGAGCGGCCCAACAAAAATCGGGAGTCGCACGTGATATTTTGGCTCGACGTCACCGCTCTCGTCCGTGGTTGCGCTGAGATAAAGCTCGGTACGACTCATATATCGTTCTCGGTCGGAAGTTTGACCGCGGCGCGCACATCGACCATCGTAGACTCGGCAACCTCGCGTGCCTTCCGTCCGCCTTCGCGAAAGATATCCCGTACGTCGTCGGGACGCTTCGCGAACGCTTCGCGGCGGGCGCGGATCGGCTCGAGGCGAGGTACGAGCGCGTCGGCAAGGGCGCTCTTGCACTCGATGCAGCCAATGCTGGCGATCCGGCAGCCCTCCGCAGCCCAATCTCGAGTCTCTTGGGTGGAGAAGACTTCGTGCAAATCGAAGACGGGGCAGATGGCCGGGTCACCCGGGTCTGTCCGCAGCTTTCTGGCCGGGTCGGTGACCATCGTCTTCAGCTTCTTCCGGATCGAAGCTTCGTCTTCCGCGAGCCCGATCGTGTTGCGGTAGCTCTTCGACATTTTGCGGCCGTCTGTACCAGGAAGCTTCGGGGTGGGCGTGAGCTTGACCTCGGGCTCGGGGAGCACCGGCCCGTAGAAATTATTGAAGCGGCGCGCGATCTCACGGGTGAGCTCGATATGAGGCGCTTGATCGACCCCGACCGGAACCGTGTCGGCGCGATAAATGAGTATGTCCGCGGACTGAAGAAGCGGGTAGCCGAGAAACCCGTAGGTCGTCAGATCCTTCTCGCGAAGCTGGTTCATCTGCTCCTTGTAAGTCGGGACGCGCTCGAGCCACGGGAGCGGCACGACCATCGACATCAAGAGATGGAGCTCGGCATGCTGCGGCACGTGGGACTGGACGAAGAGTGTCGATCGTTCCGGGTCGAGCCCAACCGCGAGAAAATCGAGGGCAAGCTCGTGGGTGTTCGCCTTGAGTTGCGAGGTATCCGCGTAATCCGTCGTGAGAGCGTGCCAATCAACGATGCAGTAGAACGTGTCGTAGTCGTCCTGCATCGCCGCCCAGTTCTCGAACGCACCCAACAGATGGCCGAGATGGGCCGGGCCCGTCGGACGCATACCTGATAAAACACGTTTCTTCGTCGTCATGATGTACTGACTTGCACTTGATGCCTTTTGAGGTGGACACTAGCACAAAAGTTAGAGCAGTTCCCGGAGGTTTTGGTGCACCTGGGCACCTAGTCTTTCACCGAGAAGCTCTTGAAGGTCCTCGAGCGCAGCCGCTTTCACACCCTTCAAGCTCTTGAACCGCGTCAGCAGTCGTCGCCGTTTTTTGGGGCCCACGCGGGGGATGGACTCGAGCGACGAACTCATGTCGCGAGCTTTCCGCTGCTGACGGTGAAACGTCACCGCGAAGCGATGCGCCTCGTCGCGGACACGCTCCAGAAGCTGCCGCGCCGGCGAATGCTGGTCGAGCACGATCGGCTCGGGCACTTCGGGCCGGAAGATCCACTCTTCTTTCTTGGCGAGGCTCACCATCGGCAAATGCGAGAGGCCGAGCTCCTCGAGCGCGTCGAGAGCCGCGCTCAGCTGGCCTTTACCGCCATCGATCAAAACGAGGTCGGGAAGCTCGTCACCTTGCTCGAGCACCCAGCGGTAGCGCCGGAGCACGACTTCGCGCATCGCAGCGAAGTCATCAGGCTTGCCCTTCTCGATGGACCGAATTTTGTATTTCCGGTAATCGCTCCTCTTGGGCTGGCCGCGCTCGAAAGTAACCATCGAGGCCACGACCTCACTTCCCTGGATGTTCGAGATATCGAAGCCTTCGATACGCTCGGGCTTGTCGACGAGCTCGAGCACATCGCGGAGGGCTTCGAGCCGTCGGTTGGTTTGACGGTCTTCTTCCCGGAAATCGAGCTCGTAGGCGAGCCGCGCGTTCCGGTTGACGAGCTCGACGAGCCTTCGCTTGCCGCCCTTCTTCGGCACGAGGATCTCCACTTTCGAGCCTTTTTTAGAGCTCAGCCAGTCCGCTACGAGAGCGCGTTCGGAGAAATCGTACGGAAGGTGGATCGTATTTGGAAGGAACCGGCCAAGCTCGTAATATTGTTTCAGCGCCGCTTCGACAAGCTCCGCGTCCTCCTGCGTCTTGAGCTCCTCGAGAAGAAAGCTGTCGCGATCGACGACTTTCCCCGAGCGCACCGAAAAGACTTGTAGCACAGCGTTCTCGCCCTCTCGGTAGAGGCCGAAGACGTCGCTTTCGCCCCCGCGCACCCCCGCCATCTTCTGACGGATGCCGAGATCCTCGAGCATGCTCACGTTGTCGCGGAGCCGCGCCGCTTCCTCGAAATGCTCCTCCTCCGCCTCGGCGACCATCTTCCCTTTGAGCGAGGTGATCAAATCGTCGTTCTTGCCTTCGAGAAAAAGCTTGGCGTCCTCAGATGACTTGCGATAGGTCTCAAGGCTCACGATGTCGTCGACGCAAGGTGCTACGCAACGCTTGATCTGATATTGCAAACACGGCCGCGGCCTCTTGCCGTTCAGCTTCTCCCTGCAGTTGCGTATGCCGAAGAGCCGGTGGACGAGATTCGCGGTCTTGCGAGCGAGGCTCGCGGGAACGTAGGGCCCCGAATAGACCGCACCGTCCGAGCCGGGATGGCGCACGATGTAGAGTCGTGGGTAGCCTTCGTTCAACGTGAGCTTGAGGTAAGGATGGTTCTTGTCGTCGCGAAGAAGAACGTTGTAGCGAGGCTTGTGCGTTTTGATGAGGCTGTTCTCGAGCACGAGCGCCTCGCGCTCGGTATCGGTGACGACGACGTCGACATCGACAACACGCTCGACGAGGCGGTCGAGCCGCGGGCTTTCGACCCGAGCGTCCAAGAAGTACGAGCGCACTCGGCTTCGAAGCGAGCGGGCCTTGCCGACATAGAGGATCTCCTTACCTTCCCCACGGAACAGGTAGACGCCCGAGCTTTTGGGAAGCTCGGCGACCTTTTTCTGGAGGTCCATTTTCTGACCGCCAGTATAGCCGTGTAGGGGGCGCTAGAGTTGCTGGTGCTCGCGTTCGATCGACGACGTGCCCTGAGATTGTCGCGCGGCCATCACGGGCTTGGGATCTTCCGCACGGCGCAACATCTTGTCGATAGAACAGGAGGGGAAAAATCATCGTATCGTGCAATAAGTACAAGCCTAGTTGCAACGCCGCGTCGGAACGATATGCGCGAGCACGGGAGTTTTCGTCGAGAGAAGACGGCTCCCGATCTTCCAGACCTCGTGCACGCGGTTCTGGCCTTTTTGCTCCACTTCATCGTTCAGTTCCGGATGATCTCGACATTGGATGGAAGGTCGAGCTCAAAGGCTCCGTTCGGAAGCACACCATTGATGATCGTATTCTGGAAGAGGATGACCGTGTGGTCCCGGTTGTGCTCGTAAAACGCGGAGCGTATCGGGGTCCAGGTTTTCTTGCTAATGGTGAGCTCGAGGAATGCGAACATCGACGCGGCCGACCCGGGTTTGGGCAGGAGCTTCAAGACAACGGCCTCATCGGTCTCTTCGACGAGGCTCGCGTCGTAGTTCTCGCCGATTTTGTCGTTGCCGGAGCCGAAGCCGATGAGGAGGTCGGCCCCGTTACCACCTTTCCCTCGTTCAAACTCCATCAATTGATTGGAAGTCGCGTTGTAGAGGCGCACGCGCTCGTCCCGTATGAGAAGGACCCTGGGGGCCGGCGAAAGGTGCTCGAAGCGGATGCGTCCGGGAAGCCGCAGAAAAAGGCGGCCGTTGCTGACTTCAGCTTCTTCAAGGACGAAATCGTGATCGGTCTGCTCGAACTTAGCCGCGAGGGTCTTGAGCTCGGCACCCGCTTTCTGCATTTCGGCTAGGATCTCATCAAGACGATCTGCAGTGGCTACAGCAGGCACGGCCGCTAGCGACAAAAGCAACAACCAGAGTTTTTGCATCAGCATGCCGGAAACGCAGCCTACCGCGCTTGAGAATGCGCTTGTTCAGGCTCCACGAGCTCGGCCACAGTGCCGTGGCTCAGAACCTGACCGTCGAGCATCTCTATGACCCGGTTGCTCTTCTCCGCCGCTGCGGGATTATGCGTGATCATGACGATGGTCTGCTTTTTCTCCCGATTCAAATCCGAGAGAACTCGGAGCACTTGCTCCGAGTTGTGAGAGTCGAGATTGCCGGTGGGCTCGTCCGCAAGAATGATGGCCGGGTTGTTCACGAGTGCTCTGGCAATAGCCACCCGCTGCTGCTCGCCTACGGACAGCTCGAGCGGTTTGTAGTCGAGCTTGTGGCGCAAGCGCACGATCTCGAGCAGATCACCCACTTCGTCGTGGCTTATCAGAGGCCCGCCATAAATCTGTCGTGCGATCTCGATATTCGCATGGACGGTGAGCGTCGTAAGAAGGTTGAACCGTTGAAAGACGAAGCCTATCTTCTTGCAGCGAAGGCGCGTGCGCTCAGCATCGGACACGTCGGCGAGGTCGACACCGTCCACGAAGACGTGGCCCGAAGTGGGCCTCGACAAGCCACCGAGAATCTGAAGCAAAGTCGTTTTGCCGCAGCCGGAGGGACCCATGATCGAGACGAACTCGCCCTCTTTGATCTCGATGTCGATGCCCTGAAGAGCGGGCACATCGAGGGAACCGGTCCGGTACACCTTCCGGAGGGCTACGGTCTTCAGTATGGCGGCGCGTTGCGACATAGATATTATTTGCGATTGCGGTCGAGTCTACTCAAAATTTAGCGCTTCCACCGGATCGAGCTTCGCCGCTCGATAGGCGGGATAGAGCGCCCCCAAGAGTCCTCCGCTGATCCCGAGGAGAGCTGACATCGCGAACCATTGAGGATTCAAGTCCACGGAAAGCGTGGGAAAAAACGTGATGATGCCCCAGCGGCCGAGAAAAGAAAACAGAAAGCCGACAACGACGCCCATCACGCAGATGAAAAACGACTCCACCATGACGAGACGAATGATATAGGTCTTGCTCGCCCCGAGCGCTTTGAGAATCCCGATCTCGCGCGTGCGCTCGATGATGGTCGTATACATCGCGAGCAGGATCACGAGATAGCTGATGAGCGCCGCGAAGATCGAGAGCGCGCGGATGAACTCTTTGAGCCCGAGCGCGTTTTCCCTCATCACTTCCGAAAAACGCGCGAGCGCGGTAATTTTGTAGCCTTCGAAGCGCTCTTTGAGCGACGCGCTCACGTCGTCCACCGAAACACCTTCGGCAGCTTTGATGAAGAAAAAAGAGGCCTTCCCGATTTGTGCCGTCGCCCCTTGCATGTCGGAGATGGCCATGAAAACGCGCACGCCCGCGCCTGCCCGACAAATGCCGGAGACTTCGAACTCCCGGTTCATGATAGTCATCTTCTCGCCGAGCACGATGTTGTCCGCCGCGGCTAGAACGGTATCGACGACGAGGTCGAGCGGTCTTTCCAGGCCACGGCCCTCCAAGATCTCGAGACCCACGCCGACCTCGTTATATGACGCTTCGTCCACGCCGAACATCATGACGACCTTGCTCTGCCCCTTCACCTTGGTGAGCGAACCGATGAGTATGGGCGCCACCAACGCCACGCCAGGAACGTCGAGAAGACGCTCGCCAAGCCGCTCGGAGAGAACGCCGGCGCTCAATGCGAGAAAGGGCGAAGAATCCGGAGGCTGAAAGAGAACATCCGCACCGACATTCATGATGCGCTCGGCGGTCTCTTCGAGGCTCCCATTTGCGAGCCCCACGAGCACGAGCAGAAGCGCCACGCCTAGAGCTACCGCCAGGATACCGACCGTGGTGCGGGTTTTGCGGTTGAAGATATTCGCCAGAGGAAGATTCGCCATGCTGGATCTTTCATTTGCACGCCTCTCGGGGCAGCGCAAACAGGCCATGCTAGCAAACTGGCGCGGATGCAGCAACTTGTACGGGGGGGTAGGGGGGTAACCAACTCTTGGCTTCCTTGTGCCGGGTCATTGCTATACTCCTGCGCTATGAAAGCTATTCGGGTGCACCAGACGGGGGGCGCGGACGCGCTTCAGATCGAAGATATCGCTACGCCAGAGCCGGGGGCGGGGGAAGCCCTCGTCAAGATCGAGGCGATTGGGGTCAACTTCATCGATATCTATCATCGGACGGGGCTCTATCCGCAGAAGACGCCGTTTACTCTCGGGCGGGAGGCAGCGGGGGTCGTGGACTCTGTGGGCGACGCTGTCAACGAGGTTCGACCCGGGGATCGCGTGGCTTATGCGCTGACACCAGGGGCCTATGCCGAGATGGCGGTCGTGCCGGCGTCGAAGCTCGTGCCGCTGCCCGACGGCGTATCGACCTCGCTCGCAGCCGCGATCATGCTTCAAGGGATGACGGCGCACTATCTTTCGCACGCGACGTTTCCTATCGAGACCGGCCACCGTGTGCTCGTACATGCGGCCGCGGGAGGGGCCGGGCTTCTGCTCACGCAAATGGCAAAGCGGCGCGGTGCCCAGGTTTTCGGCACCGTATCGACACAAGCCAAGGCGGAAGCGGCCAAGGGTGCTGGGATTGACGTCGTTATCCGGTATACGGAACAGGATTTCGAGGCCGAGGTGCGAGAGGCTACCAGTGGCGAAGGGTTGCACGCGGTTTACGACTCGGTCGGGCAGACAACCTTCGAGAAGAGCTTGCGCTGTTTGCGCCCGCGCGGCGTGCTTGCGCTCTTTGGGCAATCGAGCGGGCCGGTCCCGGCGTTCGATCTTGCCAAGCTCGGCGCGGGAGGGTCGCTCTTCATCACGAGGCCGACCCTCGCTCACTACGTGCTCGACCGTGACGAGCTTCTCGAGCGGGCCGGTGACGTTCTCGGCTGGGTCGAGCGAGGCGAGCTCGACGTCGCCATCGATCGTGAGCTTCCGCTCGCGGAGGCGGCGGAGGCGCATCGCTTGCTCGAGGGACGAAAGACCAGCGGGAAGCTGATTCTGAAGCCTTGAAAAAAGTCCGGCCGGCAGATCTTAGCCCCGTCCTGCGATAAGAACGCTTCACGCTCGAGGCGCGCCAGGCGGTCCGCGTCCTCGCAAACTCAGCGACAGGCTTTGATTTGCGACGTCGCCGCTTCAGCTTGCATCCGCAGCTGGCGGTACGACGGGACGCCACCGGCAGCAAGCGCCTGACCCAGGAGGGTACAGGGAGGTTTCGATGCCTCGATCTCGTCTTACCTTGATGAGAGGAGGTAGAATGACGTCATGCTTGGAGTCGTCGACAGCGTGGAAACGCGCCGCTTCAGCGTGGAGGAGTATCACCTCATGGCGGAGGCCGGGATCCTCGGCCCCGATGAGCGTATCGAGCTCATCCGAGGCGTCGTCCACACGATGAGCCCGAAGGGCGGGGCGCATACAGTCGCAGGCGCGCGCGTGGGCCGTATTCTCGATCGAAAGCTCAAGGGTCGCGCAAGCGTGTATCCGGAAGCCTCGCTGTCGTTTCCGGCGCTCTCGTCCGAGCCACAGCCCGACGTCGTCGTTTGTTCGAGCCCCGACATCGACGCGTTCGGCACCGAAGCGAGCAAACCGCTTCTCGTCGTCGAGGTGTCTCACTCGTCCAAGCGACTCGACCTCGGCCCCAAGGCCCTGCTCTACGCCGAGGCCGGTATTCCGGAATACTGGATCGTCGATCTCGTCGACCGGGTTTTGGTCGTGTTTCGCGATCCCCGGAATGGGCGCTACGCGTCGCAATCCAGTTTTCAGCCGGACGGTCGCGTGACGCTGACGGCGTGGCCCGACATTACTATCGAGGTGCGTGAGCTCTTTCCGCGGTAACACAAGGTAGGGGGTGGTGGTCCGAGAGCCGGTCTCTCGCTTCGGCTATTTCCGAGCTGTTCTCGAGCGATTCGCTTTCAGCTTTCTGATGAGGCCGTCAAGGCTCACGAAATGGCGAAACCCGAGGAGCTCAAAGCCCTTCAACTGGTCACGAGATGGGCGCGCGCTCATCGACGTCGTAGCTGTGAAGTGGATAGCCTCGGTGGTGCTCACAGGATTAGACTACCGGTATGCAGGGTCACTACTGGAACCACAGCCTCATTCTGGCGTGTCTCGCGACTCCGCTTTTCCTGCTGACTTCGGCGCAGGCGGCGGAGCGCCCGAACATCATCCTGCTGATGGGCGACGACCATGGCTGGGAGGAGACGGGCTATAACGGACACGCGCATTTGCAAACGCCTGTCCTCGACGAGATGGCCGCCAACGGATTGCGGTTGGATCGTTTTTACGCGGCGCACCCGTCTTGCTCGCCCACCCGCGGCAGTGTGTTGACGGGGCGCCATCCGAATCGCTACGGCACGTTCTCCCCCAACTGGTCCATGCGCCCGGAGGAGGTCACCATCGCGCATCTGCTGCGCGAAGCCGGCTACGCCACAGGCCATTTCGGCAAGTGGCATGTCGGTCCCGTGAAGGCCGCATCGCCGACCAATCCGGGAGCGATGGGTTTCGATGAATGGCTGCCGTACGACAATTTCTTCGAGATGAATCCGAGCCTGTCGCGCAACGGAGAAGCGCCCACTCGCTTCGAAGGCGAGAGCTCGCGTCATTCTGGACAACCCATACAAGCTCGTCATCGACGGCTCCGAGGGATCGGGAACGGAGCTGTTCGACCTGCGTTCGGACCCCGCGGAGAATATCAACCTGGCCGCCAGCAAACCCGCCATCGTCGAGGAGATGGAGAAACGGCTGCGCGAGTGGCAGGAATCCACGCTGAACAGCCTGACCGGCGCTGATTATCGATAGCCCATCGAGCCGCCGCAGTAGCTTGCGCCCGCGATCAAAGGAGACATCGCAATGTCCGGGATAGCACGGCGGACGAGGTGGCGTGGGAGGTCGAGGACGCATGGCAACAGCTCGACGGGCGCGGTTTGATCATCACGCCAGGCGAGGTCGTGAATCCTCGCTCCAAGCCTAAAAATGTCGACCGTTTGCGCACAGCCATCGCAGCCACGCGGACGAGCTAATCGAGGAACACGCTCGTGGTCGCGTTCGGAATCCTCGCGAGGCAATCTATCTGGACTTGGCCGGTTCGTCTTTTTCGTCATCTCGTTCAGAACGAGATCTCTTCCCACCAACCTCTTCCAGCAAGCTCCAGGATACGGTTCGCCTTCGCCCGCTGAACGTAGTTTCGAAGCGCCTGATTTACAGCGGCAGAGTAACGAGATACAAGTCGCGGAGCCGTCAACCTCGCTCCTCTTCGCGATACGCCCGATCCAAAAGAACCACCGGGTGCACCACCTCCGCACGTAGCTCCGCGCGGCGCACGCCTTCCGAAAGCTGCATGTGACATCCGGGATTCCCTGTCGCGATGACGTCCGGCCGCGCGGGAACGATGTTCTTCATCTTGCTCTCGAGCACATCCATCGACATGTCGTAATGCGTAACGTTGTAGATGCCTGCACTTCCGCAGCAGCGCTCCGAGTTCGGATAGTCTACGAGCTCGACACCAGGTATCTGCGCGAGAAGCTCTCTCGGCTCAGTCTTCACACCTTGCGCGTGGAAGAGATGACATGGCGCGTCGTAAGCGACACGCTTTGGGCGCGTCAACGCTGACGGCTTGGGCGCGTCGAATCCTTCTCGGACGAGGAAAGCCGAAACGTCGACCACGCGCGCCGCAAAATCTTTCGCGCGCGCATCGCCTTCGAGAAGCTCGCCATATTCCGTGAGCGCAGCACCGCAGCCCGCGGCGTTCACGACGATCGCCTCGACATCGCCGAAGGCCTCGATGTTCTTCCGCGCCAGCTCGCGGCCGATATCCGGAAGGCCGTTATGAAGATGTAGCGCACCGCAACACGTTTGCGCCTTGGGCACGACGACCTCGTAGCCGTTTCGCTGAAGCACGCGCGCCGTCGCTTCGTTGACGTCCCCGAAAAGATGGGCAGCGATGCAGCCAGAGAACAGTGCCACGCGGCCGCGCGGCTCGCCGGACGGCATGAGACTCTCCGGCAAAACGCTCCGTTTCGGGATCGAAGGGAGCAGAGCTTGGCGCTCGGCCAATGCTGGCGACAACATCGCAACGAGCCGCCTCGCCCCGAGCGCCTCACCGAAACGGGCGAGAGCCATGAACAACGAGAGCCGCCACGGATGGGCGAGCACGCCGCCGAGCAAAATTCGTTTCGACCAACGGAGCCACGCGCTCTCTTTCGCCTCTTGTGTAATCAGCCCGCGCGCCTCCTCCATGATCGAGCCAACAGGAACGCCGGCGGGACACACGGTCTCGCACCCGCGGCAGGCAAGGCACCCATAGATCTCCGCCGCGAGACCCTCCGTCAAGGGCAGACGGCCTTCGAGCATCAAGCGGACGTTATAGACCTGCCCTCGCGGCGCGAGCGACTCACGCGGGTCGGCTTCGTATGCCGGGCACGCCGGCAAACACAAGCCTCAGTGGACGCAGGAGAGCGTCTTTTTATAGAGAGAGCTTTCAATCATTAGATCCGTCCAACATAGCGTCCAGGAGAAAGAATGCCCTTAGGGTCCAGCTTCTCCTTGATACGTCTCATGAGCTCATAGCCTCCGGGCGTTTCTCCATAGACATCGAGCTCTCGTTTCATTTCTAAAGGCGCTTTCTCGATTACGACGGCGGCGCCGTTCTCTTCCGCCCGTGCGCGCCGATCGGAAAGGGCCTCTGGGTCCGTCGTCTGGCTGTAGACGATTCCCGTATCCGGATAAGCGATGAGCGCACCTCCATCTTGCCAGCTTTCCGCCAACGAGATCGTCCGGGCAGGGGCCGCTTGGCCCCGCAGCACGAGCGCGGCATCACTTTTTGGGAAATCGCGTATCGCGTCCCAAGGATTCTTATCGTCCGGCAAGACTTCGGCGTCGAATCGTTCTCGAACGTCGTCGAGCGCGCCGCGCGTCTCTTCATGAAGCCCCTCGAAGCGAAGAAGAAGATTCCACTCGTGCAAACCGTGAATCTCGGCATAGGTCGGGTTCAATGCCACCGCCATTTCAGGCGCGAGCGGCAAGTTTCGAAGCTCACGCCATGCCGCCGCGATGCTGCGCGGGCGCCGGGCCCCAATTGCCACCGTCGTGACCTCTTCCGGCAAAGCCCAGAGCCGGAGAAATGCCCGTGTCATGACCGCGAGGGTTCCGGCGGAGCCGACGAAGAGCTTCATCAGCTCGTAGCCCGCCACATTCTTGACGACGCGGCCTCCGGCCTTGAACGGCGTGCCATTGGCGAGAACGCCCTCGAAGCCGAGCAGGAGATCGCGCGGGCGGGCGCCGGGTCTCCGGCGAAGCCCCGGCTCGCCGAGCGCGAAGATGCCTCCAATGGTGGCTTCGTCGGGATGCGGTACGTCAAGTGGCAGGTACTGACGGAATTCTTTCAAATATCTCTGGGTCTCGCCGAGCGTCGTCCCGGCGCGCACCGCCATGGTGAAATCGTCAGGAATGTGCTCGTCAATCTCAAGTCCCTTCAAGCCCGATGTCATGAGATAAGTGTCGAGCCGGCTCGGAACGTTGCCGAGCTCGAGACGCGTTTCTCCACCAATCGGGATCACCGCCATTGACTCTTGATGGCAGAACGCGAGGGCTTCGGCCGTCGCCGCGGCATCTTCGGGCTCGAGCACGAGCGAAGGCAGGAGGCCGTCGATCCGCGGGTCGCTTCCGTTCGGCGCACGCGAGCCGAGCATCTCGGGAAGCTCGTTCAAATCCATGCCCCGGGCATAGCAGCGATGCTCGGAAGGCTCGTCGCCTCGCCACATCCGTGGGAGGTCGGAAAGAGCTTTCCAGGATTGCAGAGGCCTTCGGGATTCCAAACGTCGCGTATGGCGCTCATGAGATCGAGGTCGTGCTCAGAGAACAAGAGCCCCATATAGCTCGACTTTTCCGTCCCGATACCGTGCTCGCCGCTGATGGTCCCACCAACCGCAACACAGAGCTCGAGAATCTCGCGCCCCGCTTCGAGCACCCTCTCGCGCTCATCCGCGTCGCGGCCGTCATAAGATATGCATGGGTGTAGGTTCCCGTCGCCCGCATGGAACACGTTCGCCACACGAATCCGATAGCGCTCCGCAATTTCCCCAACTTTGACGAGCACCTCAGGAAGCCGCGAGCGCGGGACGACCCCGTCCTGGACATAGAGGTCCGTCGATAAACGACCCATCGCGCCGAAAGCGGTTTTGCGCCCGAGCCAAAGACGCGCGCGTTCCTCTTCGTCGCGCGCCACCGTGAAAGATGTCGCGCCCCGGTGGATGCAAATGTCGCGAATCTCGCGCTCCATGCGCTCCATACCGTGTGCGGCACCGTCGAGCTCGACGAGGAGGACCGCTTCCGCATCCGTGGGATAGCCTGCTGCAACGACGCTTGCCTCCACGACCTCGATGGTCGCGCGGTCGAGCATCTCGAGCGCCGCGGGGACGATCCCGACGGCGACGATGTCCGACACCGCCTCGCAAGCGACCTCCATGCTCCGAAACGGCGCTAGGAAGGTTTTCACGGTTTCCGGCATCGGCATCAAGCGGACGAGCGCCTCGGTCGCAATCCCGAAGGTTCCTTCGGAGCCCACGAACAGGCCCACGAGGTCGTAGCCGACCGTATACCGCGGTCCACCGAGATTTACGATCTCTCCATCGGGCATCACGACCGTCAGTCCGAGAATGTGCACCGTGGTCGCGCCGTATTTGAAGCAGTGAGGTCCACCGGAATTCTCGGCGATGTTTCCGCCGAGCGTGCAGGCAGATTGGCTCGAGGGGTCCGGCGCGAAATAGAGTCCGTGTTCAGCCACGGCCCGAGAAACTTCGAGATTGATGATGCCCGTCTGACAGAGCGCGACCCGGTTGTCGAGGTCGAGCTCGAGGAACTGGTTCATCCCGGCAAGCGAGAGGACAACACCTCCCTCGCTTGGAATCGCGCCACCCGATAGGCCCGTGCCCGCGCCGCGCGCCACGAACGGAACCTTCTCCTCAGAGCAGAGCCGGACGACGGAGGCGACCTCTTCGGTCGTGCGCGGAAGTACGGCGGCATCGGGCGTCGACTTGAAGGCAGTGCTGCCGTCGCATTCGTAAACGAGCACGTGGTGCGGTTCGACGAGAACGGACTCTCGGCGGAGGCAGCCCGTAAGTCTCTCGAGGAAGGACGCGCTCAGCATGGGAGGCGACGCTAACACGGGCGGATTCGCCAAGACAAGGGGCTGGTGCCCCTATGTCCCTTTCCGCCACGAAGATGACGCACACGGCCTTGCGCCGAGGACTCTGCTGTATTAAAATAATTTTTTTGGTAAACCTCGATCTCGAGCGAAATCGCTACCGAAACCCCGAAGTCAGGACTGTGATGAACCACGACTGCCTGCGGCTCTCTGACCGCGCCCAAGCCAAGATTCGACAGCTCATGAAAGCCAGCGATCACGAAGGTGGCACGGTCCGGGTTTTCGCGGAGCGCAGTGACCAGGGAGTGCTCGAGGTCGGGTTGGCCTTCTACAGCCCACACCAGCGGGACGTTTCGTTGTCCATCGATGGCGTCAACGTCGTCACCGACCTGAAAACACTCGAGATCGCGCAGGACAGTACCCTCGACTATGGAACCGAAGGTTTCACGCTAACGCGGGAGATCGCTTGCGAAACCCTCCCGTTTCCCGAATAGTAACTAGTGAGTGGAACGACTATGAATGACATTTACGCCGAAAACGGGCCGAGCGCCGAGATCAACCAAGAGCACACCGTGAACGCCCCCGTATCCGCCCCGATATCCGATAGCCCTAACGGATCGAACGGAGCCAATGGTGGCGGAGTGAGCTACCCCCTCGAGGCTGACGCGTTTCGGTCGACCGACGACTCCGTGCAGGAGCTCACCGGCTCGCTGAAAGTGCTATCTCGCACGCTGAAGGTCGTCACCAACTCCCCAGTTGAGCTCTTCAACGTCACCGACCGCATCAAAGACCTCGTGAAGTCCTCGGGAGTCAAAGCGGGGTTTCTCATCATCTCGACACTCCATACGACGACGGCGGTCTTCATCAACGAGTTCCAGGCCGCACTCATGGCAGACGTCAAGCATTTCCTCGAGCGGATCGCGAACAAGGACCACGGCTACCTCCACAATTGCGAGGATTGCTCGGATTGTGAGCGCAAGAACGCGGAAGCGCACATAAGGGCGCTCGTACTCGGGAACAACGTCACGCTCCCGATCGCAGAAGGAAAAATTCATCTCGGTCAATGGCAGAGCATCCTCTTCGCGGAGCTCGACGGGCCGCGTGAGCGCAGCGTCACGGCCCAAGTCATTGGCGTCTGAGACGCAGCGCGAACGTGATCCTTCGCGTCGAGTTTCAGTTCACCGCCGCACATCGACTTCCCTATTACGAGGGCCCGTGCTTCCACACCCACGGGCATAACTACAAGCTCCTCGTTTTCGCCGAAGGGCCCGTCGATCCAAAAACCGGGCTGTCCATCGACTTCCTCGAGGTGAAGAAGCTCGTCCACGAGCACGTGCTTCGCGACATCGACCACAACGATCTCAACCAGGTCCTCGATAACCCCACCGCGGAGAACGTGGTCATGTGGATGTGGGATCGACTCGAGCCCCAACTTCCCGGCCTCAAGGAAATGCAGCTCTACGAGACGAATGACAGTGGCGTGATCTATCGCGGAGAGCCCTTTGGCGAAAACGGATCCAACTGATCGCCTCTCGGCGATGGCGCAAGCGATCCGCTCTTTCCTGGACGCTTGCGGCCTCGACGTGGAAGGCACCGAGCTCGAAGGGACACCGGAGAACGTCGCGAGGGCTTTTTGCGAATCCTTCATCGACGGTTACGACGCCGACCCGGCCGAGATCCTGTCCTCCGCCTACGCGCCGAAAGGCGTCGCGGGCGCTACCGAGATCGTGCTCGTGAAGGACGTCCCGTTTCACGGGATGTGCCCGCATCATTTGCTCCCTTTCCACGGGCGTGCGCATGTCGCCTATATTCCAGGCCAAAAGCTCGCGTCGCTTTCGAGCCTCGCGCGGCTCGTGGATTGTTTCGCCCATCGGCTGGAGATCCAGGAGACCGTCACTCGGCAGATCGCGGAGGCTCTCATGGAACATCTCGACGCAGCCGGTACCGCGGTCGTGCTCGACACGGATCAAACCTGCATGACGGCAAGAGGTGTGGAGCGCGCGGGCGCTCGCACCGTGAGCCAGCACTTCACCGGCAAATTCAGCGAGGACGCAAGTCTCCGCTCGGACTTCCTGCAGAGCTTGCCTCCGGGAACATCTTTTGAACTTGACCCAGTCGGCTTCGGTGGGCTCGTAGTTCTTTTGTAGAAGATCCCAGCGGGCGACCCTGACGAAGTTGATCAGGAAGCAGGCAATACCTGCCCGAATGAGCGTCGTCGATACGGCCAGGACGGTCTCGTTGACTTGGTAGATGCCGATAGCGGTGGTCAGGACTCCCGTGAAGAGCGTCATGTTGGCGGCAATGCGAAGGCGTTCGCTATGAAGCTCTTTCATAGCGGGAACCGGACGTCTTCCAAACTCTTCCTGGAAGCGTTCTTTCCAGACCCACATGGGGAAGAGCTTGAAGGCAACGGTAACGACGCTCAGCACCATGAAGCCGAAATGCCGAGAAAGCCGTAAGCGAGTTGGACGCGGCCGCGTAGCGGATCGCTCGGCGACGGCCAGCCGAAAGCGAGGGCAACGCCTAGGCCGGCGGCGGTCACGAGAAGCGTCAACGGCAAAAGCTCCAACTCACGGGTCCTGCCTATCCAAAAGGAACGTAGTGGGCCCCCCATGTGCCAGCTGCAGAGGATCGCGAGCATCACGGCAAAGGGCGCCACGCTTCGCCCGGTGAGAAAAGCGAAGGCCACGCCGAGTGTGCCGACCCACAGAAGCGTGAAGCGTATCGGTAAGCTGAACCGGTCGCCAAAAGTGGACGGGACGAGCTGGAGCTCGATGCCCAGAATCATCGTAAGCACCCACCCTATCGCTGCGAGATGCGCGTGGGCGAAAACATTGTCTATGAACCGCGTCGCGAGTCCGGGCGTCCTCACTTCATAGGCTTTGAGCAGGCCGAGCAGAATCCCCATGCTCGCCGCGAGCACGAAGAAAACGAGCGCGGACGCCACGAAGCGCCCAACCCAAATTTTTCTTCCGCGCGTTCGGGAAGGACGGGAAAGCGCACGGAAGTTCCAGCGCTGGAGAACGCTCGCGAGGAAGACGAGAAAAGTCGACCAGCTCACGCCCTTTGATCCGCCCATCCAGAAATGCGTGATCATTCCCCAGCTACCGATGGCGTAGAAGATGAATTAAAAGCGCGCGACGCGAAGCGACGCCGGCTCCACGTGGAGAAAAGTCGGCACGAACCGATAGAGCACCCCCATCATGAGCGACGAAAGAAAGCCGAGTGTTACTAGATGAGTCAGCGCGAGTAGCTGGTCGAAATAGAAATATTGCAGCAGAAGGTCATGACGCCAGAAAAGCCAGACCGTCGCCACGACCAGCGACGCCATCCCGTTGAGGACAAAGGGCTCTTCGATACGGGATAGGCCCCGCATGCTTATTCGAGAGCGAAGCTCAAGCGGTCGAGCACCACTTTGCCGTTATTCACGACCATGAGCACATCCTGAAGAGAGAGGATGTTCTCGAGCGGGTTCCGATCGACAACGATGAGGTCAGCTTCGAGCCCTTGCTGGATCGAGCCGGTGCGGTCCTCGATGCCTGCGAGCTCGGCGGCCACGCGCGTCGCTGCTTGGATGGCCTCCATCGGTGACAAGCCGCACTTCGTCAACATCTCGATATCGTGCTGCAACGTGAGCGTGCTGTCGGGGCCATATCCTGTATCCGTGGCCGCAACGATCGAAACGCCGAGTCGGTGCCCCGTTCGCACGACTTCCATCAAGCGCGGCAACATGTGCCGGCCTCGCACTTGAAGCACCGGATCGTCATAGTCGCCGCCGGCATCCATGAGGTCTTGAACGACCGCCACCGTCGGGACGAGATAGGTCCCGCGCTCCGCCATCAGACGCAGAGTCTCCTCGCTGAGATAGGTTCCGTGCTCGATGCTGCGAACGCCGCCGAGAACGGCCGCGCGGCCGCCTTCGTCGCCATGGGCGTGGCTGGCCACGGGCACGCCACGATTCGCAGCTTCGTCCACGACCGCTTCGATCTCGGCGAGCGTCATCGTCTGTTTGCGGGGATCTGTATCCGGAAGACCCGCGCGCTCGGTCGACGTGATCTTGATCCAATCAACGCCGCGCTCCAGATTGGCGGCGGCAACACGACGGTAAGCTTCGGCGCCATGTACGCCCGACCACAAATCCGAAAGGCTCGGATCGTTGATAAATATCGCCTCGGAGAGGTGGCTCCGCACGTGATAGCCCGCGGCGAGAATCTCGGGAGACTCGATGACACCTTTTTCGGCGAGCTCCCGAAGCCCGATATCCACATAGTTGTCGGTCCCCATGCTTCGAATCGTCGTGACGCCGGTTCGAAGAGCTTTTCTCAACTGTCTCGTACTGCCAACATGAGCATGGCCATCGATGAGCCCGGGCAGCAAATATTTACCGCGGAGGTTATGAACGACCTCCGCACTCGGAGCGTCGGCTGTCGAGACGATGGCGGCGATGCGACCGTCACGAATGACGACCGCGCGTCCCATCGCAGGCGCATCGTTGATACCGTCGATGACATTCGCGTTCGTGAGAACGATGGTCTGGGCGCCCGCCAAAGCGGCCACGAGCACGCCTGCCGTGAACCAAACCCAGCGCATGATCCTCAGCCCATCGTCGCGACTTTGAGAGGCTCGATGAAATATTTGACCCGGACTTCATCCGGCTGTCGAAAAGGGTACTTGTCTTTGTCGAGATATTTCTTGGCCAGAGCATCGATGTGCTCGTCAGCCCCTTCTTCGGTAACCTTCGTGACGCGGCCACGGACCATGATCGAGCGGTAGGGATTGTCCGGGTCCGTCGCCGAGAGCGCTACGCGATCATCGGCGCGCATGTTCCGGTCTTTGAGACGGCCCTTGGCCGAGTTGATGATGATGGTATTGCCGTCACGCTCGGCCCATACCGGGCTCACCTGCGGACTCCCGTCCTTCATCCTCGTCGCGAGATGCACGAAGGCCTTTTTGTCCAGGATGTCGTGATAGTCCGACGGAATCTCTACCATGGTCAGCTCCCTTCAGGCTTTGGGTTCGGGAAGGTCGAACGCTTCAGATTCATGCGTGAAGCCCTGACGGTTATGTGATCCGTCGCAAAAAGGCTTGTTCTCGGAGTGCCCACAGCGGCAAAGCGAAATCGCATCGCGGCCCTTGAGGTCGTAATTGTTCCCCTGGGCGTCCTTCACGGTCAAGTCACCCTTTACCCGCAAAGGTCCATTGTTGAGCACAGTAATTTCCGCCATCCAGTGTCTCCTCTCGAGGGGCGGTAGTATATCATCGGGCCGAATCTCTCAGAACAGGAGACACATAGACATGTCAGACGACGAAGCACCCAAGTCCGCCATCGAGCTCGCGATGGAGAAACTTCGCGCGGACGGCTTCGAAGAAAAAAAACTCACCGACGACCAGAAGGCCAAAATCGCAGATATCCGTAGCCGTTGTCGCGCGAAAATTGCAGAGTTCGAGATTCAGCAGGAGACCAAGATGCGGGCCGTCGGCTCGATGGAAGAGCTCGACCTGCTTCGCGCGGAGGTGTCCCAAGAGAAAGCGCGCCTCGAGAGAGAGATGGAGACGAAAGTCTCCGCGGTGCGCGAGCAAGAGTCCTGAGGTGAGGGGCTACCACTAGGGTCCTAGGATTGTATCTCGATGCCATCGACTGTCTTCGACTCTTTCTATTTCAAGGATCGCTTCGGAAGCGCCGCAATGCGGGAGCTTTGGAACGATCGCGTTACGCTCCAGCGATGGCTCGATGTCGAGGTCGCGCTCGCCGAGGTCGAGGCGGAGCTCGGCATCGTTCCAAGGACAGCCGCGAGAGAGATAAAGCTTCAAGCACGGATCGAAAATCTCGATCTGAGAGCTCTAAAACGAGCATTCGACCGGACCTGGAATCCCGTCGTCCCCCTCGTCGACGGCCTGAGGCGCCGGCTGTCCCCGCGATCGGCCGGCTACGTGCATTGGGGCGCGACGAGCAAGAACATCTTCGACACGGGAATCGCCATTCAAGTCAAAGATGCTTATACGATCATCGAGAATAACCTCGCATCCGTGGCGCGTTTGCTCGCAGGCCTCGCAGAGGAACATCGCGACACCATCATGGCGGGACGCACTCACGGGCAGCACGCGCTACCGGTGACCTTCGGCTTCAAAGCGGCCGTCTGGCTCGACGAGATCCTGCGCCAGCAAGACCGGATTCGAGAAGGCAAGAAGCGCGTTCTCGTTGGCGAGTTCGGCGGCGCGGTAGGCACCCTCGCCTCGCTCGGCCCCAAAGGATTGCGCATCCATAAAGAGCTGATGAAGCGCCTGGGGCTCGGCGTGGCCGCCATCCCCGTCAAAACCGCCGGCGACCGCCTCGCCGAGTTCGTCATTCACCTCGGGATGCTTTCCGCCACCCTCGGTAAGATCGCGCAGAACATCTACAACTTGCAGCAAACCGACGTCGACGAAGTGACGGAGTTTACCGAAGGCAAGGTCGGCAGCTCGGCGATGCCCCACAAGCAAAACCCCGTCGCTTCAGGCTCCGTCGTTTTTCTCGGACGACTCTTGCGCTCGAACGTGCTCCCCGCGCTCGACTACATTCACGCCGAGTGGGAGGACGATCATCGCCAGGGCGAGACGGCGTGGAAGTTCGTGCCGGAAGTCTGCTTGCTCGTCGACGCGCAGCTCGAGCTCAGCAAACGTGTTCTCGCGAACTTGATCGTCAAACCGGAGAACATGGAGCGCAATCTCGAGCGCGCCGGAGGCTTCGTGTGCTCCGAGGCGCTCCTCATGAAGCTCGCCATTGCGGTTGGACGAGACCGCGCCCATGCCATCGTGAAAGAGCTCTCGGACGAAGCGCGACGAAACGAAACTTCTTTTTCCGACGCCGTGCGAGCGCATCCGATCGTACGGAAGCACCTCCGCCCGAAAGAAATCGAAGACTGCGTCAACTACCGCGCGTATCTGGGCGAGACGAAGACGCTCGTCAATCGTGTCCTCGCGAATTACCGCAAAACGCTTCGACGCAAGAACTAATCATGCTTCTCAGGACTTCTTCCAGACTTTGCACCTTTCTGTGGATCGTCTTAGCCGCCGGCTGCGCGCAACCACCGAGTCAAGAGTTGGACATGGCCGCAGCAAGAATCGAGGTCGCGCGGGCGTCGGAAGCTGCGCTCTTTGCCGCTGAGCCCCTCGCAAGTGCGGAAGCCTCGCTCGCGGAAGCCCGGCGGCTCGCGGAAGAGGAAAAGGCCTATAGAGGCGCCATTCTCATCGCCGGCGAAGCCGTGGAGCGCGCGGACGAAGCCCTCAGGCGATCCACAATGACGAAGAGGGTCGTCATGAGAAAGCTCACGCGCTGTCTCGGCGAGCTCGAAGGCTTGATCTCGATGGCGCGATCCCGTGGCGCCACGCCCGAACAGCTCGCGCCCTTCGAGCTTCGTTATCAAGGCGTAAGAACGTTGGGCGAGAGCGGCGACCTCCTAACCGCGATCGCGGAAGCGCAAGCTCTCAAGCCAGAGCTTCTATCGTTCGAGCAACGATTTCGAAATTAATTGAAGTAAGAACAGCCACAGAGCGGCAGAGAGAAAGAGGGACTAGAGAGGTTGTTTCGTGTGACAGCGGTCGTCGGAACGATTCGCGGAACGGAGAGACTGCAGTAGCGCCAAACATGCAGGTTGCTGCTAGCGACGCCGGTCACAGAGGGCAACGAGATCACCGAGGAGGGATCTAGTCTCTCTTCGGGGCCTGTTTTACAACACGAGTCTCTTGATGCCATGTTTGAGCAACGCGGAGTTGAAATTGAGCAGCAAGCCGGACTCTGTGCTCGACGCGGCTAAGTAGCAGATGAGTCTCAAAATCGGCACAACGTCAGTCGCATGACTCGCGCGAGGCTCCTACGACTCGTACTAACATGAAGAGGCCTCACGAACCTCCGTGCCTCTGTGCCTCTGTGGCAATTCTCCAATCGATGAGGTAGTGCCCTTCCGCAACGACGGACGCATCTCCGGTAACGATCACGCTCTCGCCTTCCGTCCACGCGACCTCGATCATGCCTCCGGGACAGTGTACCTGGACGGGGCTTTCTACATGCTCGTTTATGATCGATGCAACGGCTGCCGCCGCCGAGCCCGTCCCCGAGGATGCCGTCTCGCCCGCGCCACGCTCCCAGATGGCCATATGGATCGCGCGACCATCGATGGGCTCGACGAGCTCCACATTTGTTTTATCGGGGAAGTTCCGATGGCGCGCCAGAATTGGACCGATGTCGCGAAGTTTCGAGCGCTCGGTGAACACGACGCAGTGCGGGTTCCCCATCGATAGCGTCGTCGCCACAACCGTCTCGTCGCCGATAGCGAGCTCTACCCCAACCGCGATCTCTCGCGGCAGACCCATGTCGGCGCGAAAACGAAACGTCGTATCGTTCCGCCCGAGCAGCATGAGCTTCAAGAGGCCCGCGCCGGTCGATACCTCGATCTCCGGACCGGTTGCGAGGCCCGCGTGGCTCAAATAGGCGCCGAGGCAACGGAGCCCGTTCCCGGATATCTCGGCCGGCGAGCCGTCGCTGTTGATGATCGTCATCACGAAACGCTCGCCGTCGGCGTGGAACAATATCAGCCCGTCGCCGCCGACGCCTCGCAGGCGGTCGCACATCGCACGTGCGAGTTCCCGCGCGCCTTCTCGAACGTTCTTGTCCGAGACAACGATGAAGTCGTTTCCGTGCGCTTCGGTCTTCGCGAACGCGAGGGGCGGCATAATCGCCACCCTAGACACCTGTCTTCGCGGGCGTCAAGCGGATATAGGCAAGCGCCAGCGCGTCATAGACGCCGTGAACGATCATCGGGACCACGAGATTCGAAGTTTCCTCGTACAGTACACCGAAGCCAAGCCCCACAATCGACGCCCAGAGCGCCATCGGCCACAGCTTGTATTCGGGGCCGTGGAGAAATCCGAACAGCAAGCTCGATGCCACGAGTCCCATACGCGGCATGAGCATGCCGCGAAACAACAACTCCTCAGCGAAACCGGCGGCCGCCGATGCGAGCACGATATCCAAGAAGCTCGCTTGGCGCACCAGTGGGAAAATCTCCTCTTCGAAGAACGCTTGCACCGGTCGCGTGAACGCGAACCGCGTGCTCACGCGGAACAAGCCGTAGTTGCACAGCGTGAAAACGAGCGTGAGGCCAAGCGCAAGAGAGACGGCACGGGCCGTGAGTGCGTATGGCAGTGCCGTTTCGCTGAAGCGTAACCATATGAGCGTCGCAAGGCCCATGGCGGCCTCGGCCAAGACCAGCCATCGCAGCGGGAGCCCCATGATGCGACGCGACACGTCAGTGATCAGTGACGTGACGCTTGTGGAGGTTGAGGAAACGTCGCGAGCTCGAAAACAAGCGGTGTCCCGATACCTTCGCTCATCAGACGAAAGCTCATGGCGCCGTCCGAGCTCTTGAAGACACCCGCATCCGTGCCGATGATTACGTCGCTCTGCGAATATCCTTCCGGCAACGGCACGTTGATAGTCCGAACGGCTTGCCCTCGAAACGTTTCGACCTCGCGCAGAGTCTCCCCGCCGTCGTTCGAAAGCAGCAATCCGTCCTCCGTCCCAATCAATAAGAGATCGCCCCACCAGAAAAGAGCCTCGACCGACTTGTCCCCGACCAGCTCGTCCCCGACGCGCTCGAACGCCGCGCCGCCGTCAGAGCTGCGGTAGAGTCCTGCTTCGCGGGTCCCGACAAAGATCGTCGGGTCGAGCCCATATAGCTGAGACAGCGTTATCGAGAGAATCGGGACTCGAGGAAGCCCTTTTCCGACACGGTCCCAGCTATCCCCGGAGTCACGGGAGACGAAGAGTCCTTCGTCGCTCGCGACGAAGAGCTCCGGCCCGGGCCAAGCCAAAGCACGGACGGCCATCCGAATCGTCTCCGCTCCAATCTGCTCCCATTCGGCTCCGGCATTCTGCGATCGATAGAGTCCTGTCGCAGTGCCCGCGAACAGCGTGGGCTCGAGCGCGAGCAGGCGCGCCGCTTGAAACGTCGTCACGTCCTTGCCATCGAAGCCTTCGAGATGCCGGTAGTTTTCTCCGAAATCGTCGGAGACGAAAATTCCGTCCGAGCCACCGGCAAACACTTTCGACCCGAGACAGGCGAAAGCCCGGAGCTCACCCGAGAAGCCGCGCATATCGGGGTGGAGCCGAGTCCAATGCTCTCCCCAGCTATAGGTCACGAACGCACCCTCCGTCGTCGTGGCAAAAAGCCGCGACACGACGAACTCTGGCTGGAAAGATGCGAGGAGCAGAACGAGCGCCCATACCGACATTACGGGCTCTCCACTAATATCGTGACGGGCCCGTCATTCACGAGAGACACCGCCATGTAGGTTTGGAACCTTCCTTTCGCAGTCGGGATACCGTGCTCGTCCACGACGTGCACGAAGCGCTCGTAGAGGTCCTCCGCAAGCTCGGGTCGCGCCGCCTTAACGAAGGACGGCCGCCGACCTTTGCGACAATTGCCGAGCAGCGTGAACTGAGACACGGCGAGAAGCGACCCGCCGACTTCGGCAAGTGACAGGTTCATTTTGCCGTCCTCGTCCTCGAAGATACGCAGCGAGACGATCTTCTCGGCCATCCACCGCGCATCAACCTCGGTATCACCGTCGGCCACACCGAGCAGCACGAGAAGCCCCGCATCGATCGCGGAAACACGCTCGCCATCGACCTCGACCCCCGCCTTGGTGACGCGTTGCACGACGGCCTTCACGATCGGCGCTCACCTGGGTCGCGCGCACCCGGTTGTCGTCCATGAACGCCGAACGCCCGAAGCACATCGAGAAGCGAGCAAACCCCCTCCATCTCGTGAACGTTGGCTCGACTCACCACGGGCAAGAGATCGTAGCCCGCTTTGCCCATGCGCTCGAGTGCGAGGTCGAGCGAATGGTCGGCGTGCAAATGAGGAAAAGTGCGGGAGTCCAGAAGGTCACCGACTTTGGCGTCGCTCCGCTTCTCGTCAAGGGCCTTTTCGAGCTGCTCTAGAGACACCACACCCCATACCCCGTTCTTGTCGGTGACGGGCCAGGCGCGCATGCTGCTATGACCGGCTCGCTCGATGGAATCGGCAACCGTCATGTCTGCTGAAAATGTCTCGTGTGGCGGACGCATGGCGAGCCGGACCTGGAGGTGGCGCTTCTCGCTTTCGGAGGTCGGAAGATGGATGCCTTCTTGAAGCGCGAGCGCTTCGTAAAGCGGCGTCTTCTGAAATTTGTAGGAAACGAAAAAGCTGATGAGATTCGAGATCATGAGTGGCACGATGATCGCGTAGTCCTGCGTGAGCTCGAAGATCATGATCACGGAAACCATCGGCACCCGCAAGATCCCGGCGAAGGCTGTCCCCATCCCGACGAGCGCATAGGCGCCAGGGCTCGCGGTTATGTCGGGAAAGTAGCCATGCGCGACGGCCCCGAAACTGCCGCCCACCATAGCACCCATGAAAAGACTGGGCCCGAAAATGCCCCCCGCATTTCCCGAGGCGTAGCAACCGGCGGTCGCGAAGACGCTGAGCACGAGAAGAATGACCATCGACGAAAGCGGGAGCGAGCCGTTGAGAGCTTCGCCTACGGTGGAATGTCCAAAGCGAAAAATTTCCGGAAGAGCAAAGGCGAGAACGCCCACGACCACGCCGCCGGCGGCCGGTTGCAGCCAGCGCGTTTTGCGCGGCATGTTCAAGAACTTCTCGCGCATGCGCAGCATGAGCTTGACGAAGAAAACGGAGACCAGGCCGCCCACAATACCCAAAAGCGCGTAAACGATGAACTCGGCCGGGTGCACCGATTCGTATGCGGGTACGTGAAAAAGAGGCTCGTTTCCGAGCAAGAGGCGCATCACGAAGAGCGACGTAAAGACGCTGACGACGACCGAGCCAAGAATCGGCGCGTGCAAGTTTCCCATGATCTCCTCGAGCGCGAAGAGAATCGCGGCGAGAGGGGTGTTGAAGGCGGCGGCGAGCGCGGCGGCCGCGCCGATCGGGATGAGCATTTGGAGCTTGTCGCCGCTCAGCCCGAGACCGCGCCCGATAGTCGAAGCGAGCCCCGCGCCCATCTGCACCGAAGGACCCTCACGGCCAAGAGCGATTCCGCTCGCGAGTGTTATCGAAGAGGCGATGAACTTGCCAATCACCGTTTGCAGGGGGATGAGCCCGCGCCGGGCGAACATAGCCGCTTTCGTCTGTGGGACACCGCTCCCGCGGGCGTCGGGAAAGAATCGAAAGAGAAGGTAGCCCACGAAGAGCGTACCCGCGATGGGCGTCACGAGACGACGCCACCGCGCGGTGCCCTCGGCATAGAGCCACGCCTCGAGACTATCCGTGACGACAATGAAAGCGACGATCACCAACCCGACGACCGCGCCGATGACGAACGTGAGCCCTATGAAAACCTGGTTCTCGTTTTGCGCCATCGACTCACGGACACGCTCCTGAATGCGGTGCGTGATGTCCGAAAGTCGGCTCATGTTGTGCGGGCGAGCATTATAGCGCGGTTCAGCATCCACCTCTGAGGAACTCTCGAGGCTGTGAAAAACAAGGGGTTGTGGAGATAGAAGGAGAGTGGAGATAAAAAATTAACTGTCTTTCATCCCCCTATCCCCTCCTATCCCCACATCCCCTTTTCTCTTAAAAACCCTGAGGGATTCTGAAATGCTGAATGCGGACCACTTCTTCAGCCTCTTCAGAATTTGTTCGGAAGTCGGGCGGTCGGCTGGTTCTTTCTCGAGACAGGTCATCACGATGTTGGCGAGCACCTTCGGTACGTCTGGCCGCAGCTCTTTCAGCGGACGGGCGGTGGTGTGCACGTGATGGTAGAGCACTTCGCCATCAACAAAAGGAGGCTCGCCCGCAAGGAGGTGGTACACCGTCCCTCCAAAGGCGTAGATGTCCGTACGGAAGTCGAGTGGCCTGCCGAGAATCTGTTCTAGGGACATGTAGAGCGGGGTCCCGCTCGCCTTCTCACTTCCCTGCGCTTTCGCGTCTCTAAGTATCTTGGCGAGGCCGAAATCCATGATCTTGACGGCGTGCTGTTTCGAAAGCATCACGTTCGAAGGCTTATGTCGCGGTGGAGGACGCCGTGGCGATGTGCGTGGGCAAGTGCTTTAAGAACGCCTCCAACAAACTAACCGTCTGTTGGATCGAGAGTCTGGTCTCCCGCTGAAGGATATCGAAATAGCTTTCACCCCCGACGAACTCCATCGCGATGAAGAGCCGGTTCTGCTCGGGGTCCACGTCCACGTCGAACACCGTGACGATATTCGGATGGTTGAGCTGCGCGGCCGATTGTGCCTCGCGCAAGAAGCGCTCACGGATGTCTTTGACATCCATGAACTGCTCCATGAGCATCTTGTAGGCCACGATGCGATTGAGCCGCGTGTCTCTGGCGCGATAGACGACGCCCATCCCGCCCGGCGCCGATCTTCTCGATGAACTCATAGCGCTTGCCACCGAGCTCTTCTCTAGCCGCTTGATGGAGTGACGGCTCGGTGGCCTTTTTCGCTGGCCTCTTGTCGAGCTCCTGTAGCCGCCCGACGGCATCCCGATAGCTGTAATTTTCCGCGACGACCTGTTTGAAGATCTTCGTGGCGTCCTCGTAGCCGCCCATCTGTTCGAAAGCGACCGCGAGCGTGTAATAGATATCAAGGTTCTTGGCCGTGAGCGGCTGATCGTGAAGCGCCTTTTTCAGCTTCTCGACGGCAACGCCCGGCAGGTCCCGTTCCATTAAACTCTGGCCTGGCTCGACGAGGGATTCTTGATAACGAGGGTTCGTTGGCTCGATCTTCTGGAGGCAGTCGATGGCCAGCTCGGTGAGGCCCGCCTTGCGCGCGTTCTTCGAGGCGCGATAATACTCGTGCGACTCGGCGAACATCCGCGCCGCGTGACCCCAGTCGTCGGCTTTCTCGTAGAGCGCCGCGGCTCTTTGATAGTCCTGGCTCCGGCCGTACATTTCCGCCGCGCGATCGAGTTGCCCCACGCGCTCATAGGCCTCGGCGGCCTGACGGTGGGCGCCGCAATGCTCGTAGCAGCGTGCGGAGTCGAGATAATTTTCCGCTTCTTCGTAGACTTCCGCAGCTCGAAGCGGATCGCCACCGAGGAGAAACTGCACCGCTGCCTCGTTTTTCTGGTCTTGCTTGTAGAGATGCTCGCCTCGCATTTGTGCGGCGCGCACACGGTCGCCGGCTTGCGCGTAGGCGTTCGCGGCGTGATCCACCGCGCCCGCACGCTCATAGAGGTCAGCGGCTTTCACGTGACGATTGAGCTTGAGGAACAACCCCGCTGCATCCTCCCACTGTTCGCCACGCTCGAGCACTTCCGCAGCTTGCTCGTGAAGTCCAGCGCGCTCGAAGGCTTGCCCCGCAAGCCGGCAATATTTCGTGAACTCCGCATGGTCCGCAGGTGAGCGCGCATCAGCGAGGGTGTTGAACTTGTCTTGCAGGTAGCGACGGCAATTCTCGCCCGCTCTTTTGTTATCCCCGAACTGCGCGCAAACCTCCGCCGCCTTTTGATAATGGCCGACGCGCTCGAAGATGGACGCGGCCTCCGTGAGCGCTCCAGCGCGGACGAGAAGGCGCGCTGCTTCGTGGTGCTGCCCCTTGCCTCGATAGAGCTTGGCCGCATCACGATAGCGTCCTTCCTCTTCGAATACCTTGGCGGCCCGCTCCCAATCTCCCGCCGCGAGCTCAGGGTCAACGGTAGAAGCCGAGCTCTTCGAGTCTTTCTTCCCGAGGCCGAACATCTTTTTCCATCCTGAGCCGCCTTTGGCCGCCCCCAGAAGGACGAGCGTCGCCAGAAAAACGATGGGCTCGAGACTCTCGATGGAAAAAATGAACGGGCTCAAGACGTACCTGGACAGACCAGCCGGCTGGACGGAGATCAGACCCGGCCTCGTAGTGTTCTTCTATTATACAGACCGCTCCGGGGATGCAAAGAAAAGGCTAATTACATAGCCAAGAACGACTGAAACAACGGTCCCGACGAGGTTGTAATAAAGATAAGAGATTTCGGAATAGCGCGCCGTTAGCTGTACGGCGACGATGCCAAGCAGAACACCCGCGAAAGCGCCGTGGCCGTTCGCCCACCGCGCCCCAATGGCGAGGACGAAAACACCGAGTATGGGGCCGTAAAAGTTAGACCCGATGCGGTTCACCGCCTCGATGGCAGAGCCGAGCCGGCCCATATAAAGCGCGCAAAAGGTCGCGAAGCCTCCCCAGAACAAGGTCGCGACACGACTGACGGCGAGGAAGTGGCTGTCTTCGGCCTCTCTGCGGACGTAGCGCTGGTAAAAGTCGACGACCGTCGCTGTCGACAAGGAAGTGAGCTCGGACTCCACCGTGGACATGGCGGCGGCAAAAATCGCGACGAGGATGAGTCCGACGATCCCGACAGGAAGCTTCGTGAGAACGAATGTCGGGAACACGTAATTCGTGTCGCTGAAACCCGGCTCGCTCTCGCGGATAAGTCCCAAGACCTCGGAGCGAACGCCACTGAAATCTGCATCCGCTTGGAGGAAGCTTCTGCGCATCTCGTCTTCGCGGGGACCTCCGAGAGCGTCGGCAAAGTTCTGAGCTGCCTCTTTGCGGGTCTCGAAAGCCTCGTCGTAATCGGCCTCGAGCTGCGACACATCCCGAGCCTGGGCGAGCCGCTCGAGCGCAACGGGGTTGAACACGACCGGCGGTTTTTCGAATTGATAGAAAACGAACAGGAGCGCGCCGGTGAGAAGGATGACGAACTGCATCGGGATCTTGACGAGCGCGCTGAACAAGAGCGCAAGCCGGCTTTCCTTGAGCGAACGTGCCGTCAGATAGCGCTGCACCTGACTTTGATCGGTCCCGAAATAAGACAGCATGAGAAATATACCGCCACAGACGCCGGTCCAGAACGTGTAGGTGACGGTGGGATCCAGATTGAAGTCCATCGTCTCCGCGCGCCCGGTGGCGCCCGCGACCTGGATCGCGTCCGTGAGCGAGACTCCGTCGGGAAGCCCAACGATGACCGAACCGAGGCAGAACAAGATCCCGATAAAAATAATCAACATCTGCCACATCTCGACCCACATGACCGCGCGCATGCCGCCGAGCGTCGTGTAGATTGTGGCGCCGAGACCGATCGCGATGATGATGACTTTTTCATCGATGCCGAAAACGATGGCGAGTATGACGGACGGCGCATAGATCACAACAGCGTCCGCAAGACCTCGGCCCAGAAGAAAAAGAAAGCTCGTCAAGCTCCGAGTCTTCCCGTCGAAGCGCTTCTCCAGAAATTCATAGGCCGTAAAAACTTTGGCGCGATAAAAGAACGGCACGAGCGTGACACAAAGGATCACGATCGCGAGCGGCATGCCTAAATACACTTGGATGAAGCGCATGCCGTCCACGTAACCCTGACCGGTCGTACCGACGAGTGTGATGGCGCTCGCCTGCGTCGCCATGACCGAAAGCCCGATTGCGTACCACGGCATCGAACGCCTGGCGAGACAGAAATCTTCGATCCCTGTATTACCGCGTCCCGTCCGATAGCCAACAAAAACGATGAACGCAAAGTAGAGAACGACGACGAGCCAATCAATCGGCTGCAGCATCAATCAGCGATCAGCGCGCATAAGCTGAGAACAAAACGAGCAGCAAATAAGTAACGAGGGTATTCGCGATAACAACCGCATAGAAACGCCCCCAAGTCTTGAAGATAGGCGGCGGCAGATCAGGCTCTTTATCCATAACCCCTCGCTAGGCGGGCGCATTATAGAGGATCGCGCGCTTTATCCGTTGTTTTAAAAGAAAGGGGATGTGGGGATAGGAGGAGAGGTGGGGATGAAAAAAGATATTCCATCTATCCCCCTATCCCCACCTATCCCCACATCCCCTTTTCTTTTGGCGTCGACCCCAGAAGCCGGTGCACTTCCTTTGCGCCTTTGCGTCGCGCCTTTGAGACACCGGTTCGCAGCAGCAGTGTTTTGACATCTCTCGGGCCGCTCAATATGCTGCTCGCAGGTATCGATTTTACGAGGTCGACGAGGAGCTCTGATGAAACGGCTTTCTTTGATTGCTCTGGTACTTCTGCTTACCGCCACTTTTTCGCACGCGCAGCTCGAGCCTATTCCTGAGGAGCGTGGCGCTAGTGGGCTCGCGTTGCAGTTGCGGAAGCTCGACGCGGGGGCGACGTTCTTGCATACGACGGCCCATCCGGATGACGAGGATAACGGCCTCCTCGTGCTGCTGAGTCGCGGGCGGGGCTTTCGCACCGCGCTTCTCACTGCGACGCGTGGGGACGGTGGCCAGAACGAGATCGGGCCAGAGCTCTTCGAAGCCATTGGCATTTTGCGGACCGAGGAGCTCATGGCGATGCATCGCTATGATGGCGTGGAGCAGTATTTTACCCAGGCTTATGAGTTCGGCTATTCGTTCAGTGTCGAAGAGACGCTCGAAAAGTGGGGCAAGGATGAGATTTTCGAGAACATCGTCCGCATCATTCGCACGGTTCGGCCTGATGTCGTCGTGATGCTGCCGCCTCGCGGTGCGGGCGGGGGCCAGCATCACCAGACCTCAGGACTTCTCACCGCGGAAGCGTTCCGCGCGGCGGCGGACCCGAATCAGTTTCCCGAGCAATTCGAGAACGGGCTTCGACCGTGGCAGCCGCTCAAGCTCTATTCGCGCACGCGCGTGGGATTCGGTCCAAGGCGCCCGCAGCAGGAGCCCGAGGAAGATCTTCATCTCGTGCGAGTCGATACCGGCCACTACGATCCCATTCTCGGCCGTTCCTATTATCAAATGGGGCTCGAGGGCCGCTCGAACCACAGATGCCAGGGTATGGGTCAGCTGCGCGCCTTTCCGGGCTCACGACAATCGGTTTGGCGCCTCGAAGACCATGTGATCGATGTGGCTTCCGATGAGTCGGACCTCTTCGACGGCATCGAGACTGGACTCACCCGCCTCGAAGCCTTCGTTGCCGGCGAAGGTGAAGACGCAGAGTTCGTCGCGCTCGGCTTGAACGCCATCCAAAAGGAAGTCAATGCGGCGAACAATGCTTTCGATGCCAAAGCACCCTGGAAGACCGTCCCAGCTTTGCGGCGAGGACTCGAGGCCGTGCGCAAGCTACGCGCCGGCGTCGCCGGGAGCGGTCTCTCGGCGACCGCGCGTTACGAGCTCGAGCACCGTCTCGCGCCGAAAGAAAGAGATTTCGAGATCGCCCTCGGGCTCGCGCACGGGACAGGCTTCGACTCCGTGGCCGATCGCGGCGAAGTGACGCGCGGCTCGAAGCTGAAAGTCGACGTTCGCGTCACGAACCGAAGTCCGCAGCCCGTGGAGCTTCAATCGATCAATATCGAGGCCCCGAAGGGATGGAGTGTCGCGCCGATAGAAACGAACGATGACGGAGAGGACATTTTTCCCGATTTTCCAGAGACGCTCTCCGACAACCAGGCACTCGACGCAGGCTATGACGTCACGGTGGCCCAGGACGCGCATTACGATCGCCCCTATTGGACCCGCAACGACAAAACCATCGACCGCTTCGATCTAACCGAGCCGGAATTTTTTGGCCTTCCGTGGAGGCGGCCGAGCCTGCATGCCACGATCGCGCTGCGGTCGGGAACGACCACGTTCAGCGTGGAGCGCCCCGTCCAGTTTCGCTATGGTGGTCCGTGGGTCGGCGGCGAAAAGCAGAAGCAAGTCTCCGTCTTGCCACTCGTCTCCGTCACGCTATCACCGGGCGTCATCGTTTTTCCGACGAGCGCCGACGACAAGACGCGGCCCATTTCGGTGAACGCGCTCTACAAAGGCACGGAGCGTGCTTCCGGCACGTTGTCTCTAGAAATTCCCTCGGGTTGGAGCGTCGAGCCGGCCGAAGCGGCGCTCGAGTTCGAGCGCGAGAACGAGGCCGTATCGATACGCTTTCGCATCACACCCCCGAGCACAGTGGTGAGTGGCACCTATCACGTCAAAGCGACCGCACTGCTGAACGGCGAGGCCTATCGCGAAGGAGTTCAGACCATCGCTTACGACCATATCCAAACGCGCTACCTCTATCATCCCGCCGAAGCGACGGTGCAAGCGCTCGACCTCGCGATTGCACCGGTCACTGTGGGCTACGTGATGGGCGTCGGCGACGAGATCCCGACCGCCATCCGGCAGCTCGGCGCGAAGCTCGCAATGCTGACGACCGAGGACCTCGCCGAAGGTGACCTCTCGCAATATGACGTCATCGTGACCGGCATCCGCGCTTACCTGAACCGAGAGGATCTGCGTTCTTACAATCATCGGCTCCTCGACTATGTCTCGAACGGCGGGACTCTTCTCGTTCAATACAACAAGTTCGAGTTCAATCGCGCTCAGTGGGGACCTTATCCGAAAAAAGTCAGCCGCAACCGCGTCACCGTGGAAGAAGCTCCCATCGCCATTCTCGTGCCCGACCATCCGGTCTTCAACGCTCCCAACAAAATCACCGAAGACGATTGGGGTGGCTGGGTTCAAGAGCGCGGGCTCTATTTCCTCGACCCCGAAGGCGATCCACGTTACACGGAGCTGCTCGCATCGGAAGATCCGTGGGAGTACAACGAAGGCGTCAAGACGGGGATGCTCGTCGAGGCAACGTACGGGAAGGGACGTTGGATGTATATCGGGCTCGGTTTTTTTCGACAGCTTCCAGCAGGTGTCCCTTCGGCTTATCGGCTCTTCGCAAACTTGCTGAGCCTACCGAAAGCTGGCGCCGGCATGGATGAGTAAAAAGCTCACCCGCGAGGGCGTCGGCCTCGTTCTCGGACCGGCGCTCTTCCTCGCTATCGCGTTAGCACCTTCGGGGATTCCACCGGCGGTACAACGCATGATGGCCGTCGCTGCGCTGATGGCCACCTGGTGGGTCACCGAAGCCATCCCGCTCGCGGCGACGTCGCTTCTGCCGCTCGCGCTCTTCCCTTTTCTCGGGCTCGGCACGGCGTCCGAGTCAGCGGCGCCTTACGCGAACCACCTCGTTTATCTTTTTCTCGGCGGCTTCATGCTTGCGCAAACCATGCAGCGATGGGGCCTCCATCGTCGCATGGCGCTCACCATCGTGCACCGCATCGGCACTTCGCCATCGCGCATCGTGCTCGGCTTCATGTGCGCTTCGGGTTTTGTCTCCATGTGGGTCTCGAACACGGCGACGACCGCGATGATGATGCCGATCGGCCTCGCCGTCATCCAACAAGCCGTGGAAGCGTTCGAAAAAGAAGGTGCGGACGTCGACACCCGGCCGGGGCATTTCCACTTTGGCGCGAACCTCATGCTCGGCATCGCCTACGGCGCTTCCATCGGCGGCGTCGCGACGATTATCGGCACGCCGCCAAACGTCTTCCTCGCGGGAACCATGGCAGAAAATTACGGGATCGAGATTTCGTTTCTCAGATGGCTCGGCTTCGGAATCCCCTTGGTGCTCTTGTTCCTGCCCTTGACGTGGTTGTGGCTCACACGGGTGGCGCTCCCGATCCGCATCCAATCGCTTCCCGGCGGCGCGGCGCGCATCGAGGCGGAGATCGACAAGCTCGGGGCCATGACGATTCCAGAAAAGCGGCTGGCGATCATATTCGGACTCACCGCCGCGGCGTGGACATTTCGCCCATACTGGACGGCGGTAATCCCAACGGGAAATCTCGTCTCGGATTCGACCATCGCGATGGCCGCGAGCGTCGTGCTCTTCCTCACCCCGGCCGGAAACGGTGAGAAGCTCTTGAACTGGGAGTGGGCCTCGCGCCTTCCTTGGGACGTGCTGCTTTTGTTCGGCGGCGGCTTCTCGCTCGCCGCGGGGTTCGAGCGCAACGGCCTGTCCACCTGGGTCGGCGGGCAGCTTCAGTTCTTTGCCGAGCTACCGCTCCCCGTCTTCATTGTGATCGTCGTTTTGCTGATCGTCACCCTCACGGAGTTCGCCTCGAACGTCGCGTCGACGGCGATGTCCATCCCCATCCTCGCGGCGACCGCATCGACGATGGGGCTCTCGCCGCTCATGCTCGCGATCCCGGCCACGGTCGCCGCGTCCTGCGCTTTCATGCTGCCAGCCGCGACGCCGCCCAATGCCATCGTTTTCGGAACGGGTTATTTCACCATCCCCCAGCTCGTGAAAACCGGCATCGGCGTAAACATCATCGGAGTGATTCTGATCAGTATCTTGACGTTTCTATTGGCGCGCCCGCTTTTCGGCATTTGAGAGCCTCATCCACTTCTAGCCATGTAAACGTGAAAGCCTTTTTTGACACAGAGCCGACTCTCATCCCCACAATCCCCTTGCCTTTAAAAACGCCGCTAAAAGCAAGGAGAGGTGGGGATAGGAGGGGAGGTGGGGATAAGAAAGAACTTGCTCCAGAACATGGAACAGCATCCTCGATTCTGACGGGTTAGAGCCTTAGCGGCGGCGAAAGAATAACTCCCGACTTTTATGCAGGCTGTATAGTGTAGTTCCACTTGGGTATGGCCTCGTCGTTGGTCAGGTCCAACTCGTCCATCTGTTCGCGCGTGATCTTTACGCCCTTTTTGTAGGCCTTGCGGACGAGGTGTGCGCGAACCCGT
>Ga0310120_10000023_pt1 | contig 112559 bp, 97 predicted proteins | sample CB27_AW_983_MG_FD_203506 | JGI IMG/M metagenome (GOLD analysis project Ga0310120, IMG submission 203506) | Marine microbial communities from Western Arctic Ocean, Canada - CB27_AW_983 | ecosystem: Environmental > Aquatic > Marine > Oceanic | place: Canada: Western Arctic Ocean | collected...
TGACGTTTCTCGAGACTCTGCGGATGGTTCCGTTGAGATTCTCGATGGCGTTCGTCGTGGCAAGGGACTTGCGAAGTAACTCGGGCAGAGCGAGCTTCAGAACGACTGAATCCCCTGCTTGGGATCGCAGGTGATCACCGAGTTCAAGCTTGCTCGATTGGCCCGAGCGCTCGGCCTCGAGCCTACTTATCCACCAATCAACGAGGACGCCTGAATCCCCTTGGAGTGCGGGGACTTCCCTTCCTAGCTGGCCCCGTGCTGAATTTTGCCGACTGGAGACCGTTGGAGGGTTCTAGAATCCAGTTGTTACCCATGCGTTACCCCGACCGAAAATCAGGCCATCCAAAATGCGTTTAAGCCGTTTAGTTTTAGTTGGATAGATATGGTGGGCGGTACAGGATTTGAACCAGTCGATGAGGACCGCGTGCGTGTATCGGTCGTGCCACGGCAAGCCCATGGCTCGATTGATGTCGCGGTTGGCTTCATAGGCGCTCATCGTCGGGAGCATGGCGACGCCCGACGCCACGAGGCGGTCGACGATGTCTCCCAGGAGGACGTCGCTAGGCGCTTGCTGCTAGACCGTAGCGGCACTTCGAAAGCGTCGCGCCTCCGCGAGCGCTTCGCGAAAACCTGTCCCGCGGCGTTGACCATCGTCGTAACGCCGTGCGCGAGCTTCAGAACGAGTGGGCCCTTCTGGAAATCTGACCCAGCTCGAGCGGTGGCGTCGAGAGCGCTAGTTTCAGGGGCTCGCGCCACCAAGAGCGCTCAGGCGCTCACGGACTTGCGGCTGTTCGAGCTCGAGCGCTAGAGAGCGCTCGTAGATCTCGCGCGCTTTGTCGAGGTTCGCGAGGCGCTCGTAGCTATCCGCGAGCGCGTTCAAAAGGAGAATACCCGCCGGCCGGAGCGTGCGTGCGTGCTCGAGATCGGCGATAGCGGTCTCATAGCTCCCCCTCAAGTAGTGAGCGAGTCCGCGTCCGGAGACGACTTCGTATTGATCAGGGAGGAGCTCCTCGAGCGGCTTCAAGAGCTCGAGCGTTTGGTCGGCGTCACCCATCCGAAGGTAGATGGTAGCGAGCATCACACGTGCGGGTACGTGGCGCGGGTTGACCGCAATCGCTTCCTCGAGGGCAATCCGCGACTCTTCGTATCGCTTTAGATTCCACAACTGTTCGCCCTTGATGGCACTCAAAACACCGGGCCCCTGCGCGTCGAAGCCCCGGCGATAAACGAAGCCCGGGCGGCGAGAAACGGAGCGCGGCGACACGGTTACGGGGGCCGTTCTTTCCGAAAGCATCTCCCCATCCGCCGACATCAGACGCGCACGGACGGCGTAGTTGCCGCCGACGAGCCCCGTGAGGGACATCCGGGCGGACACGATCCCACCCGCCTCGATATCACTGGGAATGGACTCGAGGACCTCGTCCCCGCTGAGGAGCTCGAAGACGACTTCCTGCCCCGCGGAAGTCCCGACAGCTTGGGTCACGAGATAGATGGTCTCTCCAATGACAAAGAGGTTGTCCGCCGCCGGGTACACGCGCAGGCTTCCAATTTGAAACGTGCTCATCGCGTCGGCGCGCGCATCCGCAATGATCTCCGTGTCGAAACCCGCAACGATGTCCGCGAGCTCGGGCTTTCCTACCTCGAAACGCGGCACGTGAATCTCCGCCTCAGCGACCGTGTATCGGCGGAGAACCCGATTCCTGAGTATGACACTGACCTGATAGTCGCCGGCCACGAGCGGGAACAGATCCTGATAGGCGAAGGGCTGCGACTGCACTTGACGCATGCGGCTCGCGCTGAGCTCCAAATAGGCTTCCTTGTCGTTCTCGACAACGATCGTGCCGTCTGCCGCCCGTGCTTCGATAGTGAGGTCCAGCGTCGTATAGAACTTCGTTTGGTCTTCGTCGCTCTCGGTCGAAAAGTTCTCGGGGTCGATCTCGATGCTGTATTGGACCAAGCCCATTCCGGAGCGATCCGCCAGCACGGCGAAGGTGCTCCGCGAAGGTACGTAGTTGAAGGTGTACTCGGCCGAGACGCGATTCCCGTAGCGACGCGCCGCATCGAGGTAATCCGTCCGGATCGCGCGCGAGGGGGACTCCTCGATGCGAGCCATGATGAAGTCGGTACCCATCGAAGGCTGGAAAGAAATGAGGTCTGGAGGCTCGGCCGTATCGAAAGACAGCGACGCAGCCGAGAGCTGGGGCGAGATGTCGTTCAGTATTTCGAAAGCCCTCAAATTGTCGGTATTGGACGTTCCCGTGAGAAGCGCTTGAGGTCCGTCGATGGCGGGACTATAAAGCCGATATTCCCCGAAGTCATTGTGTTTGAAAAAGAGAAGGTAGAAAAAAGCAGGAAGGCCTTTTCCCACCTCTCCCTGGTAGAACCACAGATGCGTCGAGACGATCGAGCCATAGCCTTCGTAGCGTTGAACCTCACGAGGCTCGCCGAGGATGATGTAATAGCGCCCTCGATCGGTTTGCCACCCGTTCAGATAGGTCTCACGGCCGAGGTAGGTGTTCGCGTACTCGATCCGCAGATAGTGCTCCGTCTTGTACTCGTTCTCGGGCGTGGTACGGTTGGGGTCGCGCTTTCTCCAGAATGCCTCGATGAAGCGATTCTGCTCATCGCGGGTATCGAGACCCAAGAATGCCTCACGCTCGCGCTCCGAGATGATGTAAATCACTTCTTGCTCGAGCCAGTTCTTGTGCTCTTCAGTGAGCCTATCGACACGATCGTCGGCCGCAAGGGCAGGAGCGAGCAGAGCAATGCCAACGAAAACGAGCAGCAGCCTAACCAACGTCAATGTCACCTCTTTGTGCCCTGATCATGTCACCGGCGGGCGCCCGGGGCAAGTCGAAGAACTGCCTTCGTCACTTGAAGAGAGGTGTGACTGGGTTCTTCCAATTCTTTTTCGACGCGGCAACGATATCGACGACCTCTTCCATCAACGCGACGTTGTCGTAGACAACACCGCCTTTGATCGTCCAGCGAACGCCTCCGCGCCGCACCATTTCGCTGTCCTGCATCGTCAGGGCGCCAAACGTGTACAGGAACCTCAAATTGTGAAGCGGGTTGCCGTCGACGATCGCGAGGTCCGCTTTGTAGCCCGTTTGCACGAGCCCCAAATCGGGTCGGCGCAAGATGAGGGCGTTCGTTCGTGTCGCGGCACGTAGGACCTCGAGCGGATGGAGTCCCGCTTCGCGCATGAGCTGCAACTCCCGCACGTTGCCAATCCCGCTCGTATTCCAGGTGAAGGGGTCGTCCACCGCATAGCCCAGCACCCCTCCTCTCGCGTGGAACTCACGAATGACGTCTTGCCAGCGGCGATACATATCGGCCCAGACCGCTTCGTCGTTCGAGCTCCAGTCCCAATGCTCGGCGGCGTGGTTGGCCGGGCTCGGGTAGAACCAGTCGATGAGGACGGCATGGGTGTATTTCTCGTGCCACGGAAGTCCCATGGCGCGATTGATGTCGCGGTTCGCTTCATAGGCGCTCATCGTCGGGAGCATCGCCGCGCCCGACGCAACGAGACGATCGACGATATCGCCGAGCAAAACCTCCGTGAGCGCCTCCTGCCATATGGCGCCGGCGGCCCTGAAACGGTCGGCTTCATCGTTGTAGTTGAACGACGCGCCGAATGGCTGCACACGGTTGCCGAGCGCCGACTCGGCATAGCCGTAGTGGTGCTCGATCATCGTCACACCGAGCTCCGCCGCCCGCACCGCATTGACCACTGCGATATCCGAAGGTGGCAGATGGACCGTCGTGATGCCCCCCGCTTCTTCCACCGCTTCGCAGACCGCACCGAAAAGCTCAGCGTTCCAAGCAAGGCTTCCGACGCGGATGACGTGCGCACCTTCGGACATGAGCTCGGTGGCGAGCTCGATAGCTTTCGTCGGGTCGTGCCAGATCTCAATCTCGTCGAGGGGTGGCGTGTGCCCTGGATCCCGCGAGCGGCTCGGACCCCAATCGCGAATGGGGAACATACGAGGCGCGGTGACAGCGTTTGCCTCCGATCGCCGTGCCTCCGTAAGGGCTTCGGTAAACCCGCGCCCCGCGCCATTCACCATCGTCGTGACACCATGCGCGAGCTTCAAGTTGTAGATGTATTGGAGCGGGAGCGGCTCGGTTCGGATGTGAGTGTGGAGATCGATGAGACCAGGCATGACGGTCATGCCTCGGCCATCGATGACGCGGTCTCCCGTGGGCGCTGTCTCGCCGGCGGGACGTCCCGTCACGCCGTTCATCGAGATGAGTTGAACGATCGTGTCGTTCTCGATGATGATATCGGCGGGACCGTAAGCAGGACCGCCATGGCCGGGGATCACCATCACGTCGCGGATGACGAGACGGTCATAGGGCCCGTCGCCTTGCGCGCAGGCGCGCCGCGACCCGACGGCGGCGGTCACCACGAAACATAGACTCACGGCCAGACTGCGTTTCATTCTTCACTCCTCTTCTCGAGCGCGGCGCGCGCCGCCGACGCGATCACGTCCCGAGGTGAGTCCATCGCCGCCGCCCTCTCCAAAAAAGACCGCGAAGAGGCGTCGGCGACTTTGCCGAGCGCCCTCACCGCTTCCGCTTGGGCGAGATAGCTGTCGTCGCCTTCGAAGCGATCGATGAAAAACGCGGCGAGCTCCACACGCTCGCGCTCGCCGAGCAAGCGAAGGGCCACAACCCGGACCTTGCTGTTCTCGTCGAGAGCGCCTGCTTTCAAAAGCTCGACCGAGGCCGCCTCACCGAGAGCTTCGAGCGCCGCGCGGCGGACACCCCAGAACGGATCGCTCCGAGCAGTTTTTCTAAGCGCCGGCTGATCACCAATCTCGGCCGCGGCCCACATTCGGCCAATGACGTCGTCCTTCTCCAGCTGATAGAGAAGCTCTTCCGTCGATTTTTCGAAAGTCCATTCTTTAATCAAGTAGTTGCCTTCGTCGAAGCGGACGAGAAGCGGCTTCTCGGTCGAGGCGATCTCGAATGTCGCGTCTTTACTCTCGAGCCAGATCTTCTCAGAGCGCCGCTCGGACCGCGTGTGAACGCCTATCTGAACAGGCATGCGGAATAGCTCTCCCGTTTGCAAAACGCGCAGAGCGATCGTCCCACTGCTCTCCGACCACTGGTAGGAAACGTCGAATCTAGGATGGCCGGCGCGGTAGATCCACTGCTCGAAGAACCAGTCGATGTTCTGCCCCGTCGCTTCTTTTATGGCATCAATGAGATCGTGTGTGTCGACCGGCTGAAAAGCGTTTTCTTCGAGAAAGTGAGTCATGGCGCCGCGGAATGGTGCGTCTCCGAGCACCCAGCGAAGCATATTCAAGACGGCGGCGCCTTTTTGATAGGCGTGCCGGTCAAAGTTCTCATTCGGGTAGGTCCATCGCGGAAAGACGATCGGGCGCTCGTAACGGGTACGCGCCTCACGCAGATAAGCGTCCTTCTTACCAAGCAAATTGACGGCACCCTCGTCCTCGCCCAACGCATGGCGAGAATAAAGATACTCGCCATAGGTGGCGAAACTCTCGCTCAGCCACGTCTCGCTCCAATCCCGATAGGAAACGAGGTTCCCCCACCACTGATGCGCGGCTTCGTGCGCGACAAGCCAGTGGCTCGGAAAATCTTGCTCCGCGCGCGCGTCGTGAATCGTGGATTCACCGACCACGGTCGCACCCGTACTCTCAGCACCGCCACCGATTCCGGGGATCGTGATTTGGTCGTATTTCACCCAGGGGAAAGCGTAGCCATATTCCTCGGTAAAGAACTCGATAATCTGGGGTGTTCTCTCGAACGAGCGCATGGCGTCGTCTGCGTCCTGCTCATAGACCCAGTAGTGGAGAGGCAGCTCTCCGGCGGAGTCTTCGACCACGACATAGGGACCCGCCACGAGAACGAACAAATAAGTCGCGTGCGGGCGCTCCTGCGACCAGTGCCAAGTCCTGAGGCCATCGACAGGCTCGCTCACGCTCACGAGGCGCCCGTTCGAAAGCACTTTGTAATCGTCACGGGTGGTGACGATCGTCTCTTGTGTCGCCCGGTCGTTTGGATGATCGTGGGACGGGAACCAGTGCCGCGCACCCTCGGGAAAAGACAGCGTGTTGATGAGCTGTGGGTGGTCTTCGGTCGCAGGCTTGAAATCGAGCCCGAGGTCGTATCCCCGACCCATGCCGTAGAGCTCCGGATCCACGTCGATCTCCGTGCCCGAATAATCCACGGTGAGCTCGATCGTCTCACCATAGTCGAGCGGTTCCGCAAGCTCTATTGCGAGCTCGCCCTCCGTGTGTGAGAACGACAGCGCGCGCAAGGAGTCGTCCACGACACGCTCCACCGTGAAAGTCTCCGCGTCGAGAGAGCAGCGCGTGAGACCGTCCTTCAGGGCCGACATGCGGACGGTCGTCTTCCCCCAAAGCGAGCGCGTCTTTTCTTCGAAGCGGAGCTCGATGCGGTAGTGCAGGATGTCGAAATCGCGAGCGCGCTCCTCACGGAGCGGTCGGGCGTCGAGGTTCACCTGCTGCGCTGCTAAGGTTGCGATGAGCAGAAGAAGATGCATTACGGAACCGGAGGGCGCTTTTGAACGATACCCTCTTCTTTCATGAGCGCTTCGATCTCTTCGATCGTGTCCGGCACGAAGTCGGTGAAGTTCTCGACACCGTCATCGGTAACCACAACGGTATCCTCCATGCGCACGTAGAGCCTCTCTTCGTGAACCCACAGCATCGGATCAACTGAGAAGACGAGCCCCGGCTCGAGCGGCTTCGAGCGATAGTTGCCAACGTCATGGACAGCCAGCCCCACGGGATGGGACAAATGCCCGCGAAAAACAAGTGATTCTCGGGCGGCCTTCTCGTAAGCCGGCTTCTCGAATGTCATGGTCTCGAGCAAGGTCTTCATGGCCACCGCAGCTTCGTCCATGATCACGTCCGCCGTCACACCGGGTCGGATGCGCGTCATCAAGGTCTTGCTGTAGTCAACGATGAACCCATAGAGCCGTCGCTGTCCTGGATCGAACTTTCCGTTGACGGGCCACATGCGGGCGACGTCACTCGTGTAGTAGCGATAGTCGGGCGCGTAATCCATGAGCACCAGGTCGCCGGCGACGAGCGCGCTCTCGTTGCGGTAGTAGTGCCCAAAATAAGCGTTCGTCCCACTCGCAGTAATCGAGCGGTAGCCTTCGCCTTGAGCGCCGTTGAGCGCGAACACGTAGCGCGCGGCCGCGTCGAGCTGATATTCCATGACCTCGGCCCCGGACGAGCGGATCGCTTCCATGATCCCTAGACCGGCGATCTCGCTCGCCCTTCGGACAAGGTCGATCTCACGTGCACTCTTAATGAGGCGCATCTCGTCGACAATGGGCGTGAGGTCGGCGATATCGAACTCTGGATAACGGGTGCGCAGAAGATGGATGAACTGTCCTTCGCGGGACGACCCGCCGTCCCAGGGATCCGAGACGATCGCCGCACGGCCGATGAGGTTCTCGTCGCGGCTCTGCGCCCGGCCCTCGGCGGGGCTCCGGAACGTGTAGAGCGTCGGAGCCGGAGGTCTCAACGCGAACGTGTATAGCTGGCGCGCGAGATAGTCGTTGCCGTAGACGGCATCGACTCCTGTGAGCTCCTGAACCAGCTCCGCATCTTCCGCGGAGAGCGTCTTGCCTTCACCGCGCTCCTTGCGCGGGTCGCGATGCGGCAGAAACAAGAGGGCTCGCCTTGCCCGTCCGTCCAGGAGTAAATAGGACTGCGGGACTTCGATCCCGGTAAGGTAGAAGAACTCGTTCGACTGACGGAAGACGACGAAGCCGGGCGCCGTTGTGGCTCCTTGCACGATCGCGATAGCGTCGTCGCCGATAGCGTCGAGCACGCGGTTTCTTCTCGCGTCGAGCTCTTCGGGGGGAAAATCGGTTTGATATTTTGCCGTCTCTTGCGCGACGGAAGCGCTCGAGATCAGCATGAGGGCGAGAGACAGGCCAGCGAGTCGCATAAAAAGAAGCGGGGGGGCGAAAAGCGCCCCTATTGGAGATATTCTAAACGAGCTCTTTCAGAAAACCTAACTTGAAGCCGAATAATCGCCATCCGAGCAAGCCGGACCCGGATCGAAACAAAAAAGAAGGGGGGCCCGAAAGCCCCCCTTGGAGAAACCCTAATGGAGTCTACTCAAAAGACCCACTTCAAGCCGAGCCGGAACGTGATCGGTGCAAGCAAACGCGTGGGATTTCCGTAACTGCTCCCGATGCGATCGCGAAAGCGGTGAACCGTGTCCGCGTTGAAGATGTTGTACAGTTCCGCAATCGGCTCGACGAAGGCCGTGTCGCCGACCGAGATGCGCTTGCGGACGCTCAAGTTCAGGAAGTTCGTGAACGCGTCCGCCCGGTCGGTACCGCGCTGGGCGACGCGCAGAGTTTCGGAGCCCTGGTTGAGGCCCGTGACTCTCAAAGTCCGGTTCTCCGGATGCCCGGCCCGCCCGCGGTAGTTGACCGACAACATGATATTTTTCGGGAAGTTGTACGCCCCCGAGACGGTCAAGATCCACGGGAGATCGGTAAACACAGACCCATCGTCGCGATTCACTTGAGTGTTCGGGTTGTTGAAGTCGACCCCGGTGTAATAGCCATCCGACTGATCGAACCCCTTATGGCTTCCGACCGTCAGCCCGCCGAGCAGAGACCAGTTGTTTGACATGCGCCTGCGAACGTCGAACGACATGCCGTTGTAGTTGCTCTGGAGCACGTCGACGTTCTGGATGACGCGATCCCTCGCACCGATGAAGGCGGGATCGATGTTGTACGCCGTTACCGTGCTCGGACCATCGACCGGATCGTCGTACGTGACCGACATGGGCGAATACGCGGACGTCGGCCGGTTCGCGTCGACTCGGGCGATCCCGTCGCGATGGGTCCGGTAGACGTAGTGCACGCTCACTGCAACGTCGGCCGTCAGCTGATGTTCGAGTCCAAAGTCGAACAGGTCACTGTAGGGACGGTTGGTGCCCGGGTCGAACCGCGTACTAGCACCCCCGACAAAGCCCTCTGCCAGGAATCGGGTGAGGTCCAGTTCGGGGCTATCCGTATAGCCCCCACTCGGACCCGTGGCGAGGAAGAGATCGCCATCGAGGTCGTTCCACGGAACCGTGCTCGAGTTCCCGCTGACGGGATTCACACCCTGGGTGAACTGCGAGCCGGTCTGGATGTAGCTACGTCCGTAGTAAACCTTGATAGCGGTTCGGCCGTCGCCACGGATGTCGTAGGCGAGTCCCAGCCGCGGCGCGACGTTGCCACCCCAGTGCGGAACATTCTGAGCGAGCGCGGTGAAGCTCCGCTCGCCAGTCCAGGGGCCTGCCGGGCTCGTCTGCGCCGGGACCGTGCCCTTGATGCCGTCGAAACGCACGCCGAGATTGAGGGTCAACTTCCGGCCGATGGTCCAGGAGTCGTTCACGTAGGCGCCCCAAGTGTTCAAGCGGTTGTCGGACTGCACCGGCGTGTCAAAAAGAATCGCCTCATCGCCGACGCCGTCGATGGCCCTGAGGTTGATGCCTTGATTCACCGTTCTCCTGGTTTGAAATCGCTCCCGGCCGATTTGAACGCCCACCTTCAGATCGTGGGCTCCGCCACCGGTGTCCGCGAATATGCTCAAGTTCGCGTTGAACTGATTCCGGTGGTTGGGGTTGATGTACTCGTTCTGCGCGGCGCGAAGACCTTGCCCTAGGCCGGTGTCCGCGAAAGCGATGGTGTCCGAGGTCACGGCTTCGTTGTAGTAGTACGGCGTCTCGCCCCACATACGGCCGAATCGCACGTCGAGAAGCGCTTTGTCTCCTATGAGGCTGTTGTAGCTGAGCACGAGATTATGCGCCGGCTGCTTCTGGAATGAGGTGGCCGCGATCTCCGCGAAGGGCTGGCCGGACAAGTTGCGGTGAAAGCGGTACTTCCAGTTCTTGTTGAACATCACGAAGAACTTGGTGTTGTCGTTGATCTGATAGGTGGTCTTAGCCATGAAGTTCGTGATGCGGTTGTCGTCGATGACCTGGCCGCCGCCTTCCCCGAGACCTAGTGTTCCGGGCAGGAACTGGTCCACTCTCCACCATCGGCCCGAGGCGAAAAACCACGCTTTGTCCTGGGCGATGGGCCCGCCGATCGTACCCTGTAAGTCGTAGGCGAGTTCGGTCGGGTTGCCGCCGAGAGAGGAATCCTCCGGGGTGTTGGTTCCTTGCATCGCATCGTTGTTGAAGAAGACCGACTGGTTGCCGGAAACCTCGTTGCCGCCGGACTTCGTCACCATGTTCATGTAGACGCCGGCGACGTCGCTCTCTGCCGTCATCGCGGACGTCTGGAAGTTGTACTCCTCGAACATCCCGAAGTCGTAGTACTGCATCGTCCAGCCGCCGCTGCCGCCGGGCCAGTTCACTTTGAGCCCGTCGATCGAGAACGACTTCTGGCTGTTGGCCGAGCCCATCACTTCGAGCTGGTATTGCTGCATACCGCGATTGCCACCGACGTCCACCTGACCGGTGATCATACCCGGGACCAATCCGGCCATCTCCCACGGGTTGCGGGCGGTCGGGATGTTCTCGTAGATGTCGGCGTCGATGTTCGTCGAGGTAATGTTCTGCCGTACGTCGACAACCGGCGATTCACCGGTGACGGTGATGGTCTCCGCGACGGCGCCAACCGTGAGCGCGACGTTCACCGTCGTGACACGGGCCACGGCGATGACAACACCTTCTTGCGTCAACGTGGAGAAGCCCGCCAACTCGTAGGTGGCCGAGTACTCTCCGGGTGGGAGAGATCGGAACGCATAGGCTCCGGTACCGCCCGCTACTTGAGTTTGCGACCCTCCGATGAGGGCACTACTGGTGATCGTGACGGTCGCGCCGGGCACGATACCCCCCGACGCGTCGCTCACGGTGCCCGTGAGGGTTCCGTATTGTTGCTGCGCTGTAGCGAGTCCCGCCACAACCAAAAGCGACGTAAGCGCAATCGCTATGCATGTTCTCCATCTCATGAATTGCTCCTTTTGCGTGATGATCAAAAAAAAGCCTCAGTTCGATGCCAATCCGTCATAGAAAGCTCCCACTTCAAGTACATGGGTATGCAAAATTGGTTCCCAGAGACGAGTCGGTTTGGGAGCTCACAGACTCCGATGTAAACAATTGGACCAAAACGAGATAGCAAAACAGTGCGGTGAAGTTACTCCCGTGTCGAAAGGATTTTGTACCAAAAATTGGATACAAAATCCAACGATATGGATCGTTCTATCCAAAAAAACATGAACGCACTCAAGACCCGCGCGCGCCGAGACCGGTTGACGGCTTTCTACTCGGCAAGCGATTCCTCATCCCTGGACACGGACTTTCGCGACTTTGATCGGGGCATGCCGGAACTGACGTCATTCGGCTGCCGTACCGTGCGCCGAATCTGAAAGGTCTGTTTCGTCGATCAAGAGCGAGGCCTGGATCGGATGATTTGGTGAGCAATCGCCGCGCCGTGCCGTCGCCGAGTTCATCCATCACCATCATGGAGAACCATCAAGGGCTCGGGAACGCGTTGATCAATGCGGAAGAATCGTCGGCGTCTCTATGAGAACGTCCGCTGTTGCAAGCGACGGAGCCGCTTGCTCAATTATTGCCATCGCGACGCCGCATAGGAGTTGAGAATACATCGGAGAGTGGAGCTTGGGCTCCGTTCTTGTTTTGGAAAGGACGCGATTGACCCTCGCCGTGTAAAGGGGATAATGCTCTTGGAGCCATCTAAATCTTGACACACTTGGTGACGGCGCTCGCTTTGGTCGAGGTGTTGTCTCCTGCCCACCGCTTTCGCTTCGTACAAATGCGCGAGCAGCCAAGCCTAGATTACGTGAACCTTGACGTCCGCGCCAGACGGATTGTGACTGTCGTGGAAGGTCGTTGATGCCGCTCGGAATATTCGCGCTTCTTGCGCTCCTTGCACAGAGCGAGCAGGCCACGGGCACACGCAAGATGGTCGAGCTTCTCGAGCGAACAGCTCAGAACGCGGACCCGCGCGAGAACCTCTACCTCAACCACGAGCGCGCGGCGATGACCGCGCGCGAGCTCGAAGACGTGCGCGATGAAGCCACCCGGGCTCGCGGCTTGTACTTGCTCGCGCCCGAGCTTCTTCTGAGCGGCGACACCGCAGGGGCGATCGAGACGCTCGAAGAGCTCGACGGATTCCTCGCGAAACAAACCGGGCCGTCAGTCAAAAAACTCCGGCGCGATATCGGGGAGCTCGTCGGCGTCGCCTACCTCCGGCTGGGAGAGCAGCAAAATTGTTTCGAGCACGGCAGCGCCGATTCCTGCGTCCTGCCGATCAAAGGAAGCGGCATCCATCGCAACCCCGAGGGCTCGCGGCGCGCGATCGCCCAGTTCGAGAAGATTCTGGACAAGCGGCCCGGGAACACGAGCGTCCGGTGGCTTCTAAACCTCGCCTACATGACCCTCGGGGAATATCCGAACAGGGTGCCCTCGAAGTGGCGCGTCAACGCGTCCTTGTTCGAAACCGATTACGACATCAAACCGTTTCTGGACGTCGCGTTCCAACTCGGCCTCGACGTGAACGGGCTCGCTGGAGGCGTCGTCGTGGAGGATCTCGATCGCGACGGCGACCTGGATCTCGTGTGCTCGTCGTGGGGGCTGCGCGATCCAATCCGCGTGTTCCGGAACGACGGTGGCACCTTCACAGATTCCACGGAAGCGTCGGGCCTCGCCGGTATCACCGGCGGCCTCAACCTCGTGCACGCGGATTACGACAATGACGGGCGTGAGGACATTCTCGTCCTTCGGGGCGCATGGTGGGGTGCCGAAGGCCGCCACCCCAACTCGCTTCTCCGCAACACTTCCCGGCCCGGCGAGCTGCGCTTCGAAGACGTCACGCACGCATCCGGGCTCTTGAGCTTTCACCCGACCCAAACGGCAGCATGGGCGGATTACGACGGCGACGGGTGGCTCGACCTTTTCATCGGCAACGAATCGGAGCCTTCGGAGCTCTACCGCAACAACAGGGATGGCACGTTCACGAACGTAACCGGCGACGCCGGCCTCAAGCTCGTGGCCCACGTGAAAGCCGTCGCATGGGGCGACTTTAACAACGATAATCACCCGGACTTGTACATCTCCGCTCTCGGCGCGCCCAACCGACTCTATCGCAATGATGGCCGAGGTGGCTTCAAGAACGTCGCGGCAGAAGCGGGGGTCGAAGAGCCGATCGCGAGCTTTCCGGCGTGGTTTTTCGACTACGACAACGACGGATGGCTCGACCTCTTCGTGTCCGGCTACAGTGTAGCCGAAGGTGACTACATGGAGCTCGAGCACAAAGGCGAGTCCCCCCGTTTATACCGCAACCGAGGAAACGGTACTTTTGCGGACGTCACGGAGCGCGCCGGCCTCGACCGGCTCTCGCTGACCATGGGCTCGAACTTCGGGGACTTGGACAATGACGGCTTTCTCGACTTCTACCTCGGAACTGGCGAGCCCGATCTGCGAGCCCTCGTCCCGAACCGAATGTATCGTAACGACGCTGGACGGCGCTTCCAGGACGTGACGACCTCCGGCGGTTTCGGCCACTTGCAGAAAGGCCACGGTGTGGCTTTCGCCGATCTGGACCATGACGGGGATCAAGATATCTACGCTGTTATGGGCGGCGCCTATAGTGGAGACGTCTATCGCAACGTCTTGTTCGAGAATCCCGGCCACGGAAACCATTTCATGATCTTGAGCCTCGAAGGCAGCGACTCCAACCGCTCCGCCATCGGGGCCCGCATTCGCGTGCAAGTCGACTCGACGGGGGGCGCGCGCGACATTTACGCGACCATCACGACGGGGGGGAGCTTTGGCTCCACGAGCTTGCGCAAGACGATCGGGCTCGGCCAAGCGACGGCTGTGCGCGAGCTCGAGGTTCTCTGGCCCGCCACCGGGAAGCGTCAGGTGTTCGACAACTTACCCTTGGACCGATGGATTGTCATCGAGGAAGGAAGCTCGAAACCGCTAATCCGCAACCTCGAGCCGCTTCCGTTCTCCAACAAAGTGAAGAGACCACAGTAGAGCTTCCGGAAACTTTCGAGCAAAGCCCCGCAGCCGAGATAGATCTCACGATCCGAGCCCGCCGAGTCGAGCTCGCGGTGATTGATCTTCCCGTTTGAGAAAGGGAATAATGCTCCTGTGCGAAATTTGGTCCAATACCTGGTCCTGGTCGCCACGATACTTTCAGGGCTTTCACCGCATGCCGAGACCCGCCGCGCTCGATTCGTCGAGATGAGGGATCATTCGACCATCGACTACCAGAACGTCAGCGGCGACCCGAGCAAGCGCCTCATCCTCAGCTCGCTCGGAAATGGAATCGCTCTCTTGGATTTCGACCAGGACGGAGACCTCGACCTTTTTCTTACTAATGGGGCACGACTCGATGACGACGTCATCTCGGAAGGACCCGGCAGCCGTCTCTACCGGAACGAGGGCGATTTCGCGTTCGACGACGTCACGCTTGCTGCCGGTGGGGGGGGGGGGGGGTGGGCCTTTGGGTCGGCCGCCGGCGACGTCGACAATGACGGGTTTCCCGATCTCTTCGTGACTCGCTTCGGTGCGGACTTGCTCTACCGCAATCGTGGCGATGGAACCTTCGTTGAGTCGAGTTGGGATGCAGGCATCACACGCGAAAGCTGGAGCGCGAGTGCCGCCTTTTTCGATGGCGACGGCGACGGCTTTCTCGACCTCTACGTAACGAGCTACCTAAGCGTCGACCCTCGCACGTTGAAGCCGCCGGGAGCGGGTCCCAATTGCCTGTGGCTCGAGCTCGAAGTCTTTTGCGGCCCCGCGGGACTGACGCCGGAACCGGACGCGTATTACAGGAACAACGGAGACTTCACCTTCACAGACGTTACCAGGTCATCGTTTCCCGCTGGTTTGGCGAGTCCGAGCCTTGGCGTCGTCGCTGGCGACTATGATGACGATGGGGACGTCGATCTCTATGTCGTGAACGATTCTCAGCCAAATTTCTTGTTTCAGAACGACGGCGACGGTCGGTTCGACGAGGTGGCCTTGCTTTCCGGCGCCGCCTATAACATGGACGGCCTGGCCCAGGCGGGTATGGGCGTGGATATGGGAGATCTCAACGGCGACGGAGTGTTCGATCTGTTCGTGACGAATTTTTCCCACGACGCCAACACGGCCTATTTCGGCACCGGCAAAGGCCTCTTCAGCGACGAGACGCGCGGCGCGCGGCTGCGCGGCGCGAGCTGGTTCGAGCTCGGCTGGGCGACGCGCATCGTGGACCTCGACAACGATGGGGACGAGGATCTTTTTGTGGCCAACGGTCATGTCTACCCGCAAGTCGACAACGCCGACGCACCTCCGAGCTATGGACAGAGAAACCAGATCTTTTGGAACGACGGCGAAGGACGCTTCGAAGAAGGTGCGTTCGAAGCCGGGGACGCGATCGCCGAAGAGCGCTCCAGTCGCGGTGGGGCCTTCGGTGATTTGGATGACGACGGAGATATTGATATCGTCGTTCTCGATATCGACGCGCCGCCGTCGCTGCTCCGGAACGAGCTGCCTGCCAGCAACTGGCTGGTACTTCGGCTCGTGGGTAGGTCGACGAATCGCGACGGCGTGGGTGTGCGCGTCGTCGTGAGTGCCGGACACCAGGTGAAGGAAGTCCATCCGTCGGGAAGCTACCTCTCGTCGAACGATCCGAGGCTCCACTTCGGGCTCGGCCCGGCCACTCGCGTGGCTTCCATCGAGATCCTTTGGCCGAGCGGACAGCGGGAGACGTTGACGGATGTGCCCGCCGGTAGCGTCATGCTCGTTATGGAAGAGCCTTTATGAGATGCCGAGATGGCTAGATGCCGCTGATAGCCGTGCCGGCTCGACCTCTTCGTCTCCGCCAAAAGCGTAGCCGCAAGCCGCTCCATAGAGCTCGATTACAAAAGCAAGTCTCGCCGTTTGTATTGGAACTGAGGAAACGATACCTTGGGACGTCAACGCACGCACCGGTTGGACCGTGAACAATGGCAATGTCTTCGAGGAAGGAAGCTCGATACCGCGAATGCGCAAACTTCGAGCCGCTTCCGTTCCTCGACAAAAGCGAGGAGAAAAATATTCATGCCTAGAACAATCATGGTCATGCTCTCTTGCTTTGCTGTTTCATGGAGCGCTTCGGGACAAATCACCGATCCCGAGGACTCCATTGAGATAGCACCTCCACGCGCCCGAGGAGAGGGCCCGTTCGACCGTCTCATCTTGCGGAGCGTCACTCTAATCGACGGTACCGGCGCCCCCGCTATCGGTCCGATGGACATCGTGATCGAAGGCAACCGTATCGTCCAGATCAAGAGCGTTGGCGTTCCCGGGGTTGCGATCAAAGAAGAGAACCGTCCGGTCGCACGTCCCGGCGACGAAGTGATGGAGCTCGAGGGCCACTACGTGCTCCCTGGTTTCGTCGACTTGCACGGGCACATTGGCGGCAACGAACAGGGCACGCCGGCAGAATATGTCCTCAAGCTCTGGATGGGCCACGGTATCACGACGATCTGTGACCCGATGACGGGGAACGGATTGCGTTGGGTCATGGACCACAAGGAAAAGAGCCTTGCGAACACGATCACGGCGCCGCGCATCGAAGCGTATCCCGAGTTCGGTCTCGGGCTCGAGGAGCCCATCTCCACACCGGCCGAAGCCCGCGCCTGGGTCGACGAGGTCGCGAGCATGGGCGCCAACGGGATCAAGTTTTTCGGCGCCCGACCCGACATCATAGGCGCGGCAATCGACCAGGCGGGCAAGCACGACATGAGAACGACGTGCCATCACGCTCAACTCAACGTGTCGTGGCTCGACGCGCTCGACTCGGCCCGCCTCGGCCTCACGTCGATGCAGCACTGGTACGGTCTCCCGGAAGCGCTCTTCGAGGACCGCACCGTCCAGCACTACCCGGCCGCCTACAACTACAACAACGAGCAGCACCGCTTCGAGCAAGCAGGGCGTCTTTGGGAGCAAGCGGCGAAACAAGGGAGCGATCACTGGAACAAAGTCATGGAGGAGCTCCTCGAGCTCGACTTCAGCCTCTCACCAACCTTCGTGGCTTATGAGACGACGCGCGACTTCATGCGTATGCGCCGCGCCGAATGGCATGAAGAGTACACGCTGCCTTCGCTCTGGCGTTTCTACGAGCCCAACCGGGAAAAACACGCGTCGTACTGGTTCTACTGGACGACCGAGATCGAGGTGGCCTGGAAGCGGAACTATCAACTCTGGATGAACTTTGTGAACGAGTACAAGAATCGCGGTGGTCGCGTCGGTGTGGGATCGGATTCGGGCTACTCGTACAACCTCTACGGTTATGGTTTCGTCCGAGAGCTCGAGCTTCTCCGGGAGGCCGGTTTCCACCCGCTCGAGGTCATCCAGGCGGCGACCCTGAAAGGCGCGGAGACTCTCGGCCTCTCCGACACCATTGGAACCGTGGAAGTCGGCAAGATGGCGGACCTCGTCATCGTCGACGAGAACCCGCTCGAAAATCTGAAAGTGCTCTACGGCATCGGGGCGGTCAGGCTCGACCCACAGAACAACGTCGTGCGTGTCGGTGGGGTGAAGTACACCGTCAAAGACGGCATCGTCTTCGACGCCAAAGCACTTCTCGCCGACGTGCGCCGCATCGTTCGGGAGGCGAAGGATCGCGAGAACTTCGAGATCACGCAGCCTGGACGGTCGACGCCCTACATGCAGTGACGAGAAGCCATGATTCGGTTATCCTTTGTTCTCCTCGTCGCTGTCTGGCAACAGACGAGCTACCAGGACGCGCTCCGGGAAGCGCGTCGTCTCGGCGAGCAACAACGGGTCGAGGAGGCGCTCGCTTCGGCGGAGGCGCTCGTAGCTTCGGAACCTCGGCGTCCGGAGGGATACTTTCTGCTCGGAGACCTCTACCGCCGCCAATGGCGGCCGAGCGAGGCGGTGGAGGTCTTCTCGCGCGGATTGGACGAGACAAAGGGACAGGCGGCCGATCTCCATCGCGATATCGCGGTGACCTATGCCGAGGTTCATGTCTGGGACCGCGCGCTCGAGCACGTGGAGCACGCGCTCTCGAAGAAACCCGCTCACGCGCCGAGCCTCTACGTGAAAGCGATGGTGCTCTCTCAAACGAGTCGCCCGAGCGAGGCGCTTCGCGTTTATGAAGCACTCTCGGCAAACGAGCCTGACAACGCGTCGTTTCACTTCCGTATAGGAGAGGTGCACGAAAGTGTCAACCGCATGGAGAAGGCCGAATCCGCCTATCGCCGCGCGCTCGAGCTCGACCCGGCGACGCGCGGCGCACGCTTTCGTCTCGGAAAAATGCTCGTCGCCACCGACCAACTGCAGAAGGCGGAGCGTCAAATGGCTCGGGCCGTGCACCTCTCTCCCAACCACGCGGAAAGCCACCTCGAGCTCGCCCAAACGCTCGCCGCGCTCGGGAGGACGACGAAGGCCCGGTACCACTTCGAAAGGTCCGTCGAGCTCGACCCCTCGCTCGCAAACGCCTACCTGAGCTATGGGAACTTCGCAGCGCAGCAGGGAGAGCGCGTGCACGGGCAGGAGCTTCTCGCGAAGTTTCAGCAGCTCTCCGCCATCGAGCAGCAGATCGCCAATCTCATGGGCGCGGTCGACTTCGCTCCCGAGGATCCCGAAGCCAAAGACAAGCTCGTGAGCTTTCTCATCGAGCACAGTCAGTTTCCGCTCGCGCTCCGAGCGGCTCAGCGATATCAGCTCGCCAATCCGGAAGCGGTCCACTACCACTTGCTCGCCGCCCGTATCTACAGCGCGTGGGGACGCCGTGAGGACGCCCGCCGCACGCTCGAGCGTGCCGCGGTCATCTTTCCCGACTCCGCTGAGGTGAGGCGCGCGCTCGAAGGCGGCACCCGATGACGAAGCGGTTCGCAGCAATTATTTTATTGTTCGCCGTGTCGTGCGGTGATTTCGGGCCGAGCCCTTCGCCTACGCCGGTCCCGACCGACCGCGCGTCGCTCATCGCCGCGATCCCGCCACCGACGGCGATCCCCATCGCGCACCCTCTGTTCGCCTGGGCCGCCAACTTTGCCGTGAATCTCTTTGAGCAGGCAGGTATCGGCGTCGACGTGACCGAGATCGTCGTCGAGCTCGCGACCACGCCTATCGTATTCGATCAAGCGAGCATCATCGTCGCGGCACGGGGAAATCGTGTCCTGGGCCGTGGCACGCTCGCGGTGCCTTTGACGATTCCCTTCGCCGATCCATCGCTCGATGTCCGCATCGCGGTGCGCGGGACTGACGAGCGCGGCCAGACCATCGAAGCTTTCGGGCGGCTCTTCGTCATCCCCGCGCAAAGGCCCTGAACAAGCTCATGGCTTTTGGCGTCAAACGAGGCGAGGCCAGCGTCGACACGGGCGCGCCAAAGAAAAGAATCGTCCCCGCCGTCACGACCGAGACCATCGTGGCGCTCGTGCTCGTCTCGGGCCTCTTCGCTGTGTTCACGTGGAAGATGGGACTCGCCAACATGTTCAAGACCATGATGGGCACCGCCCACGACTTGGTGTTGAACACCGTGCTCTTTCTGATGGGCGTCATCATTCTCGCGGGCGCCTTTACGTCTTTCCTCGCCGAGTTCGGCATCGTCGGGATTGCCAACCGGCTGCTCTCCCCTTTGATGAAACCTCTCTTCGGCCTGCCGGGCGCCACATCCGTCGGGGTTGTGGCGACGTACTTGTCGGACAACCCCGCCATCATGCCGCTCGGTTCCGGTAAAGGCTTCTTGAAGTATTTCAAGCGGTGGCAGCTCACGACGCTCGTCAACCTCGGAACCGTTTTCGGCATGGGACTCATCGTGACAACGTTCATGTTGGCCCAGTCTTCCGGCGACACGCCTCTCGCTCGGGCAGTGCTTCTCGGAAATCTCGGCGCCATCCTGGGCGGAATCGTGAGCGTTCGTCTCATGGGCTATTTCGGCAAACGCAAATATGGCCGCGAGGCGCCCGTGCTGACAGAAGAAGAGGAAGGCTACGACATCCTCCGGTTCCGTCAAGTGCGGGAAGGCAACGTTTTACAACGCACCCTCCAGTCTCTTCTCGACGGCGGCACTCACGGCGTTCAAACGGGCCTCGACATCATGCCGGGAGTCGTCATTATTTGTACGTCGGTGATGATGCTGGCCTATGGAGCCGGCGAAGACGGCTATACGGGCGGAGCCTATGAGGGCATCGCGTTTTTTCCCTGGATTTCTGAAAAGCTCTCGTTCATCATTGAGCCTTTGTTTGGCTTCTCCCATCCCGAAGCGATCGCCTTTCCTGTCACGTCACTCGGCTCGGTCGGCGCCGCGATCGCGATGGTTCCGAAATTTCTTTCGAGCGGCATCATCGGTGCCAAAGAGATTTGCGTTTTCACCGCCATCGGCATCTGCAACGCGGGATTTTTGAGCACGCATGTCGGGATGATGGACGGGATCAGGGAGCGCGACTTGACGAACGTCGCCATCGCGACGCACTTCGCCGGAGGCCTGAGCGCCGGGGTGTTCGGGCACGTGCTGTTCTTGCTGTTCGGCTGACGCGGGCCGCTCTATTCAGGGAGGGCCAGCGCCGCCAGAGAACCAGGGAACTGGCCGCCCCACGCAATCTGGACAACGATGTACTGCCGCCCTTCGTGCATATAGGTCATCATGCCGTACATTCCGGGAGCCGGAAGCTCGACGCTTCCGAGCTCCTCGCCCGTCCGTTTGTCGTGGGCGTTGAGGACGGCTGGGCCCGTTGCGCCCTCCGTTGCGAGCAGCAGGCTACCGGTGGCCATCATCACGGCCCGGCCCCGTCCGCTCACGCCCGACAGGTCGACCCTTGAAGTGCCGGATGCTGATTGAGCTGATCCGACGCCTCGCCGACCGGGATCTCGAACACGCGCTCACCGGTGTTCATGTCGATCGCGGTGATCTTGCTGTAAGGCGGCCTCGTACGTTTTCTCGAGGCTCTCGAGTACGCTCTCCGTCTCACCCAGTGCCTCGTGGATGGCAGCGATTGTGTACCCGCAGGCCGCTGTACGAGCTCGTCGAGAACTTGCCGCGCTTCGTGCTCCTTTCCGGCAAGCGCGTATGCGCGTCCGAGGCCTTTCATGATCTCCGAACCGCGAAATATGGCGACGGCTATCTGATGCGCCCCCACCGCGTCGTCATAACGGCCGAGTTGCTCGTAGGTATTACCGAGCCAGTAATGGCCGAGAGGAAAGTCTAATGCAGGATGCCTCGACAGTTCACGGCAGAAAGCGCTCGTTCGTGCCCGCCTCAGGAAGCCGGCACGCATCGAACTTGCCGAACCAGCGGTATCGGCGTCGCGCGATGAAATCGTAGACCGCGTTTCGGATTGGCCGCGGTACCAAACGAAGCCACGCCACCAAACGCCACACGCCGCCGAGATCGCGCAAAATCTCGAAAGCCGCGTCCGAGCGCTCGTGGAGGTCCTCGTTCTCCGTACCCATTCCCCTGACGTAGAGAATGGTCGACAAGGTTTCGTCCGCTCCCGGATGACGCGTGAGAACGGCGCGCGCCGTCTCGCCTTGAAGCGGCGCGTAGGCGAGCTTGCCTTCCGGATCCCGTGCGAGAAGAAAGCGCACCGAGCTGTCGCAAAGAGCGCACACACCATCGAAGAGCACGACTCCTCTAGCCATGGTACACAACCGCTCTAGTATCCGCCCTGCTCGATGCGGGCGATCTTCCAACCGTCCGCCTCGCGCCGCATCGTGGCGACGACTTTGTCCGGCTGGAACGGGGTGCCCACGACGATGTAGCGTTCCTCTCCCTTGATCGCGACGACGATGAGATCGAAACGTACGATCGCCTCCGCTCCAGCGGCATCGACCTCGACTTTGGCCGACTGGATCGTCACCTTGAGACGGTCCACCAGCTCGAAAGCGGTCGCGAAGCTCGTTTCGAGCGCACCGCGATCGATGTGCCGATAGTCCGAATAATCCGAAGTCAGAAAAGACACGAAACCTTCGGCATCGGCGGCTGCCGCGGCGTCAGCGGCCGCATTCAAGGTGCCCTTTACCCGCGCTTCTGGCGAGAGGTACCACTCCCACGAGAAAAAGCCGATGACAAGCGCTGCCGTGAAGGCGACGATAGCCCATCCGTTTTTACCCATGACACGATTGTGCCACAATGAAGGAACACTTGAAAAAACTTCAAGACATCGACTGGGCGTCGTGGACGGCGACGGATCGAGCAACGCTGGTCTTCGTCGTCAAAGACGCTCAGATGCTCCTTATTCGCAAGAAGCGTGGGCTGGGAGCCGGCAAGATCAACGCGCCGGGCGGACGTATCGAGCCCGGTGAGTCTCCCGTCGACTGCGCGGTCCGCGAGGCTCAAGAGGAGCTCCACATCACGCCGCTAGCACCCGATTATCGCGGCGAGAACTTGTTCCAGTTCGTCGACGGCTATTCCATCCACGTGCACGTTTTTTGGTCCGGTGATTTTGAAGGCGAGCCCACCGAGACCGATGAAGCCATCCCGATTTGGGTTCCCGTCGACGCGATTCCCTACGAAGAGATGTGGGGAGACGATTACCTCTGGGTCCCTTTGGTGCTGAGCGGCACGCGTTTTTTGGGACGCTACCTTTTCGACGACGACGTCATGCTCGACCACGAGCTAGAGGTACTGAGTTGATACGACAAATTGCGACGATCGCTTTGCTCTTCGTGACAGGCTCCTCGGTGGCCGAAGCCTGGTGGGAGATTGCGTTTCTCGGCGGCTGGACGGCCCCTACGTTCGAACAGACCTTTACCTATCAACCCAAACTCGCTCTCCCCACCTTTCCGGGTATCGACATCCGTCAGCAGGGCGAGTTCTCCTTGAAAGCACGCGGCTCTTTTGCCTTTGGTGGGAGCATCGCCTACTACTTCACGGACTTCTTCGGCATCGAAGACCGGTTGGATTCCGTCGACTTTCAGATCGATACAGTCGCGCCGAGCTTCATCGCTACCGCTGAGCTTCCCGCGCCGCTTCCGCCAGTGAGCACGACGCTCGATCTCGGTCAGGGTAAAGGGTGAAGTGAACGTCGAACGGCTCTACCCGTTCTCGGTCAATCTCAAATTGCGCACGCCGGGCGCGGCGCGCTTCGTGGTCTCCGGAGGACTCAGCTATTTGCCGAGCCTTCGTCTCGATGCCTCTCAAGAGCTCGGCAACGGCGTGACGGCGTTGGGATTTCAGCTTCTTCAGGTGGCCAGTGTGGGCGTCACGGCGGTGGCCGCTCCAACCACGCCCGACGAAAGTCAGTGGGGGTTCAACGGCGGTGCGGGCCTCGAGTTCGACGTTTCCGAAAAGGTCGCCATCATCATCGAAGGGCGCGTCTATCGCTTCAAGCAACACACCTTCACGTGGGAAGCGGTCGAGGCGCCGACGACCGCGATCGAAGAGCTCTTGCTCGACCAGCTCGAGAACGAGCTCGAGCCTATCTATTTCAGGTGACCGGCGGCATCGTGATCCGCTTTTAGGCCTACTGAGGGAACATAGTCGGGGGCGTGTCCAAGTAGCCTTCGCCTTCGAGGGATTCCATCATCGCTACCAGAGCGTCGATCTCCTCTTCGGTCAAATCGAGGGGTTGGATCTTGGGGTCGAGATGGGGGTTGGGCGCGCCGCCTCGGTTGTAGAGCTCGACGACCTCGCGTAGCGTGGCGACCGAGCCATCGTGCATGTACGGAGCGCGCTTGGTAACTTCGCGGACAGTGGGTGTTTTGAAAGCGCCTAGCTCGCCCTCCTCGCCAGTGATCTCGCCGCGGCCTTTGTCGGCGAGCGCCTCGGTCTCTGCGTCCCAGCCTACGCCGAGGTTGTGGAAGAGGGTGTCGGTGAAGTTGTAGCCCAGGTGGCACTGGTTGCAGCTTGCCTTGTCGAAGAAGAGCTCGTCACCGAGCTTCACGGCGTCCGAAACGGCGCTCTCGTCACCATCTTTCCACCGGTCATAGGGCGCGTTCCCGCTCATCCGGGTGCGCTCGTAATCCGCTATGGCTTTGGCGACGCGCTCGTTCGTGATCTCCGGCGAGCCGAATGCCTCTTCGAAATATTTGGCGTAGCCCGCGGCGGCTTGCAGTGTCGCGATCATCTGCTCGTGAGTGTTCCCCATCTCGATAGGGTTCGCGACGGGACCGAGCGCCTGATCTTCGAGCGAGCCCGCGCGTCCATCCCAAAAGGTGTGTGGGAGCAATGCCCAGGCGGCGTTGATGAAGGTCGGTGCCTTGCGGCCTCCCTTTTGGCCATCGATACCGGTCGATACGGGCGTCGGTTCGGAGAAAGCGTTCGCTGGGCGGTGGCACGTCGCGCAAGCCACAGTGTTGTCGGCGGAAAGGCGCGTGTCGTAGAAGAGCCATTTGCCGAGGCGCACGGTCTCGGGCAACGGCGGATCCTCGAGCTCGTCGAACGTATGCGTGACGCCGAGCGGCGGCTTGGGAAGCGGCTCGATGGGATTAGCGAGCTCCCATTCCGGAGTCGGCGGCGTGCAGCCAACGAGGATTAAAAGCACGATGAGGACGAGGCCGGAGGCTTTGAGCTTCATTTTCGTACAGTATCATTTCGCTCCAAATCGATGTAAGGGGTTGGGACGCGTGGCGTCTTCTGTTAGTATTGACCACACCGTTGCCGAAGTGAGGAGGTGCCCCCGTGAGTCGGATCCCCGAGCTCGAGAGACACCAGCTCTCCCCTGAGCAAACCAAGGTCTATGACGCCGTCCTGGCATCTCGGGGCAGCCTCCACGGGCCGTTTCGCGCCTGGCTTCACAGCCCGGAATTTGCGGAGAGGGCCCAACGACTTGGAGAGCTGGCGCGCTACCAGACGAGCTTCGATCGGCGTCTCAGCGAGCTTGCCATCCTCGTAACAGCGCGGTTTTGGGACTCACAGCTCGAGTGGTCGCTTCACGAGCCTACCGCCCTCGAGGCCGGGCTTTCAGCCGATACGATCGATTCCATAAGCCGCCGCGAAACGCCGTCTTTCGAGCTCCCGGACGAGAGCGCCATCTACCGGTACACGCGCGAGTTACTGCGCGAGCATTTCGTCACCGACGAAGTGTTCGCGGCCGCGCTCGAGCACATCGGGAAACGCGGCATCACCGAGCTCACACTTCTCATCGGCTACTACACTTTGGTGGCATTCTCGTTGAATGCCTTTCAGATCGAGACCGCCGCCGACGTAAAGCCCAGGCCTTCCCGACACGCTGGGGAAGGCCGGTAACGCGTCAGGAGCGCTGAGGCCGAGCACTCGTGAGCGGGAGTGCCAAAAGCTCCCCGAGCCGTTCTATCGAGAGTAGGCTGCGGGCCATCAACTGCACGACGAGAACGGGCTTTTTCTCATCGCTCTTCAAGGTTCTGTGCGACGCAAGGTTCTGTGCGACGCGTAGAGAAAGGCCTTTGAAGAGGGTAAAACTGGTTCATGAGACAGGTTCGATCGCTTCCGTTGCATTGCGTCGCGTTCACATGTTTTATCGGGATGATGGGCGCCACGCTATATGGCCAGGAGCCTTCCGATACGTGGCCGCAATTCCGCGGCCCCAACCGCGATAGTCGATATCACGGTCCGGCCTGGCCCGAGTCGATCGGCGCCGCACATTTGAAGCCCACGTGGCGAATGGAATTGGGCCCCGGATACGGGGGCCCGGTCGTGTCGCGCGATAGAGTGTTTGTCAACGAAACGTCCGAGGAGACCTACGAAGTCGTATACGCGCTCGACCGAAAGACGGGCGAGGTGATTTGGCGAACGCAATGGGAAGGCGCCATGAAGGTGAAAGCGATGGGCGCGCGTACCGGCTCTTGGATCAAGGGCACGCCGACATTTGACGGCGAGCGCCTTTACGTTTCCGGGATGCGGGACGTGCTCGTTTGCCTCGACGCCGAGACAGGGCGCGAGCTTTGGCGTGCGGACTTCATGAAGCGATTCGGCGGTCCGATTCCCGAGTACGGATTGATCAGTTCTCCGCTCGTCGTTGGCAATAGCGTTGTCTCGATGGCGGCCGATTCCATCGTGAGTGTAGACAAACATACCGGCGTCGGCAGGTGGCGCAACGTCGTGCGCGACGCCTTGGGTCACGGCTCGTATTCCTCGCCCGAATTCGGCGTTCTGCACGGCCGACCACAAATCATCGCCTCAACGATACCCGCCATGAACGGGCTTGAACCCGAAACCGGCGAAGTGCTTTGGCGTATCGTGATCGACGGCCAGGCGGAAGGGTTGGTCTTGCCGCCATTCGTCTATGGCGACGGCGTTTTTACGAGCTCGCGCGACAGCCAGACCGGCTACTACCCGATCTCCTTCGACGACGGCGTCTTTTCAATCGAGCGTGCATGGAGAAACAAAGTCATCGAATATTTATCCTATCCGATCCTGTTCGAGGATCACGCCTACATGCATCTCAAGAATCAGCGCATGGCATCCGTGGATTTGAGAACCGGCGAGGGGAAATGGATATCGAGAGAACGACTGGGCATGTACATCAGCCAAATCGTGCAAGGCGACCGCATCTTGGCGCTCAGCAATGAAGGCGAGCTCATGCTGATTCGCATGAACCCCGAAGGATTAGACATCCTCGAGCGCCGCACGATCTCCGAGGCCGAAACCTGGGGTCATCTGGCGCTGGCCGGCAGCGACATGTACGTGCGAGAGCAGAACGCGATTCAGGCTTATGAATGGAAGTGAGGCGCTACTGCTTACCCAAAATCGCTTGAAGCAGCGGAATGCTCTCGGCGTCCGGAGATGCCGACGGAAGCGACTGGAGATAGGCGTAGATATTCGCGAGCTTTTGGTCCGAGACTTCCGATTGCTGGTAGGGCGGCATTCGCGAGGGATTGGTCGGGTTTCGAAGGTACGTGATGAACCTCGCCTGGCGCATCCGTGGCGGGTTCAATCGTGTGGCGAAGCCGGTTTCACCCGTGTAGCCGTGGCAGCCGTAGCACGTGTATTGCTTGTACAGGATTTTTCCGTTCTCGGCATCGCCCTCTAGGGGGCGGTTCGGCCTGACTGCCCCCTATCAGGAGCGCGACGGCAAAGAAGATTCGAATCACGTCGCCCTCCTCATCCGCGTGGCTGCGTGAGAACGTCGATCATCGCCGGCTAAACTCAGCTCCGGTCGTTCTTTAGCCGCGTACAGCGAGCTATCCGCCATCGTCAATGCCTTTTCCGGGTCGCCGCCAGGCGCAAGTGCTGCAATCCTCACCGAGAAGGAGATTTCGGGACTCTTTTCATCAAGTCAAGGCAAAACACCCCTGCCACTTTTCCCGCGCGCTCCGGGCGCTGTTATACAATGTGGACAGCCGATTTCAGAAGCACGACAAGAACAGCCATAGGCCCCATCCGAAAGGATGACGTGACAAAGAAACCTCGATCGCACATCAAAGCTGCTTGGCTGCTTCTCGTTCTAACAGCTTTGCTCGGCCGTGCTCTCGCTATCCAAAGCGATGAAATTCCGCCGGTGTTTCGGGTCCCCATCGAAGGCACGATCGATCACGGGCTCGCACCGTTCGTTGCGCGCATCGTCGAGGAAGCCTCGGAGATCGAAGGCTCAGTCGTGCTCCTCGACATCGACACTTTCGGTGGGCGCGTGGACGCGGCGGTGCTCATCCGCGACGTGCTTCTCGAATCGCCCGTGCGTACCGTTGCGTTCATCCACCCGCGCGCGATCTCGGCGGGCGCTCTCATCTCACTTGCTTGCGAGAACATCGTCATCGCTCCCGGCGGCTCCATAGGCGCCGCGACACCTATCTACGCCGGAGGCGGAGCGGAAGAGCCAACCGCGGTCGATGAAAAAATGATGTCCTACATGCGTACCGAGATGCGCACCACCGCGGAGACGCGCGGGCGTCGCGGCGACATCGCCGAGGCCATGGTGGACCGTGAGATCGAGATCGAGGGGGTGGTCGCGAAAGGTAAAGTGCTCACGCTCAGCACCGAAGAGGCGTTAGCGCTCGAGATCGCCGACCACGAAGCGGCCACCGTGGACGACGTTCTCGAAGCTTTGGGCTTGTCGGGCGCAACCGTTCTCGATCGCTCTCTCTCATGGGCCGAGTCGCTAGCGCGGGTAGTCTCGGACCCCCAGGTGACGTCCATCTTGCTCATGCTCGGAATGCTCGGGATCTATGTCGAGATCCAGCATCCCGGGTTCGGGCTTCCCGGCGCTCTTGGCGCTTTGTCGCTCGCCACGTTTTTCTTCGGCCACCACGTCGCGCAGCTCGCTGGCTGGGAAGAGCTTCTTCTCTTCGCGCTCGGCGGCGTGCTCGTACTCATCGAGCTTCTCGTCATCCCCGGCTTCGGCATTGCCGGCGTCAGCGGGGCGGCATTGATGTTCGCCGGCGTCGTCATGTCGCTTCTCGCACTCGATCTCCGTGTGTCTTGGGATCTGGGATTTCTCAACGAAGCGCTCTTCACGGTGTCCACAGCAATCGTCGGCGCGGGAGTCGCCGGCGTTCTCCTGGTGCGATTCCTACCATCGACGCGTACCGCCCGTCGCATGGTGTTGAGCGAAACGCTCAAAGCCGAAGACGGGTTCAGCTCGCATGACGAAGGCGAGAAAGAAAGCTTTCCACTCGGAACCGCGGGCGAAGTCATTACGGACTTGCGCCCCGCGGGCAAGGTCAAGATCGACGGCGCGCGCATCGACGCCGTCTCCGAAGGTGATTTCATCGGCATCGGCGCGCGAGTGACGATCGTCGCTTGGCGCTCCGGAAATGCTATCGTGCGCGAGGACACTTGAGCGAGCCGACCCTGACCGTCGTAGCACTTCTCGTCGCGGGCTATCTCTTGCTGGCCGTGGAGGCGATCGTTATCCCCGGCTTCGGGGTCCCGGGGATTGTCGGGCTCCTCAGCCTCGGGGCGGGTTGCTATCTCGCCTATCAGGAGTTCGGCCCCGCGTTGGGAACGTTCACCATCGTGCTCGTACTCAGCTCCGTCACGGTCGCGATGTGGTGGCTTCCGAAAACACGCTTCGGCCGAAATGTCGTACACTCGTCGACGCTCGCGACCGCCAAAGCGGCCGAGACAACGCTCGAGCCCGGAGAGCTCGGAGTCACGGAATCCGATCTGAGACCTGCTGGCGTAGCCCGCTTTGGCGAGCTCCGCCAAAGCGTCGTCACCGAAGGCGAGTTCATCGACACGCAGACGCGTGTTGTCGTTACCGAAGTCCGAGGCTCCCGCGTCGTGGTCGAAGCGGCTGCCTCGGAAAACGAAGATTAATTAGAAGGAGGTTTAGTTCATGGGACTCTCTGCCCTTGCTCTGCTGGTCCTCGTCGGCCTGGCGATACTTTCTTACTTCGTGCCGCTCGGGCTGTGGATTGCGGCCTTTTCTTCCGGCGCGTCGGTCAGCATCTTTACGCTCATCGCGATGCGGCTCCGTCGCGTGCCTCCATCCATGATCGTCAAACCGCGCATCAGCGCCGTCAAAGCGGGCCTCAACGTAACCGTGGATGAGCTCGAAGCGCACTTCCTTGCGGGCGGAAATGTCATGCGCGTCGTGAACGCGCTTATTTCCGCCGACAAAGCCAACATCAAGCTCTCGTTCACGCAAGCCACCGCGATCGATCTCGCTGGACGCAACGTGCTCGAAGCCGTTCAGATGAGCGTCAACCCGAAAGTCATCACGACGCCCCAAGTCGCCGCCGTTGCGAAAGACGGCATTCAGCTCACCGCTTTGAGCCGCGTTACCGTGCGCGCCGACATCGATCGCCTCGTCGGTGGCGCTGGTGAAGAGACCATCATCGCACGCGTCGGGGAGGGCATCGTCTCGACCATCGGCTCGGCGCAAAGCCACAAATCGGTGCTCGAGAACCCGGACGCGATCTCGAAGACCGTGTTGGCGAAGGGTCTCGACTCCGGAACCGCGTTCGAGATCCTCTCCATCGACATCGCCGATGTCGACGTCGGATCCAATATCGGCGCCAAGCTCCAGACCGAACAGGCCGAAGCCGACAAACAGATCGCGCAAGCCAAGGCGGAGGGCCGCCGCGCGATGGCGGTCGCACAGGAGCAGGAGATGAAAGCGCGCGTCCACGAGATGCGCGCCAAGGTTGTCGAAGCCGAAGCGGAAGTACCACTCGCGATGGCGCAAGCTTTTCGCGAGGGCAATCTCGGGGTCATGGACTACTACAACATGAAGAATGTCGTCTCCGACACCGAGATGCGCGACGCTATCGCGCGCTCCACGGATTCGGAAGACCAGGAATCGGGTGACGACGAAACGTAAGAAGATCCGTCTCGCGGAGCTGTTTCGGAAACCGAAGCGGCTCCGCGAGCGGCTCGTTCTTGCCATTACACTCGCTCCGCCGAAGGGGCGGAAGTCGGCGCGTTCGAAGAGATAGGTACCGATGGATTCCGGAGACTATTTCTACATCGCACTCGCCATCTATTGGCTCGTCTCGACAGCGCTAGGTGCCGCCAAGAAAAAGAAGACGAAAGCCAAACCGCCGCCGCGACGTGCGCCCCTGCGCGAGCGCACCGAGCTCCCGAAGGTCCCACCCCAGCTCCCCGTGCGGACAGCCGACCCGGACCCGGCCAAGGATGTGATCGAAGCGCTCGGACAGATGGAAAAGGAGAGCGAGGCGGCCCTTCTCGAGCTCGACGAGAAAGTCCGGGCTCAAGTCGCGTTTCACCACGAGCGGTTTCGCAACGAGTCCTCGGCGCTTCGGCGAGAGCTCGCCCAAAATGTCGTCGAGAGGTCGGCGAACCAAACGGACGTCTTGCGGCAAGCAAATGTTTTGAGCGCGGTCCATCGTAACGTAATACAAGCAGGGCGGATGCATTCGACGATCCGGGCCCGGCCCGAGATTCAAGGGCCGGGCCTCATCGCCGATCGTCTCGGCGCGGATTTCTACAAGGCCGAGAAAGCGGACGGAAGCCTCGCCCCGCCGGTCGCCATCGTCTGGGACGTTGCAGGAGACGATCGGCTGCGCACCTCCCCGCTCGCCCCGTCCACGCTGTTCGTTCCGCGCTCAGCGATGTCGGATCCTTCTCACTGGTCGCTCTTCGCCGACCCTCTCACACGCTACATCGAGAGTAGCGCTCCGGAGCTGCACCAGGAAATCCACGATGAGCTCGGACTCGGCGCTAACGAAGCACGGATCGGCGCCGACGCTACCGCGATCACGCGTGTTCTCTTCGCGTCCTGGCTCCATCGTATCCTCGCCGACGCGGTCGGCGCTCTTTTCTTCGGCCCCGCCTATCTCCGCGCTCTCGCGCGGCTCTACGCCCAACCCGATGCCCCAGCCAAAGTGACCTCCATCCAACTCAACACGGATGGCAGCATCCACGATGAGCCTCCACTCCACCTGCGCGTCCACATGACGGCACAATGGCTCGCGCGCATGGGCTACGACTCCGAAGCCGCGGACGTCCGCGACGCGTGGGACGCGACCCACGGCGAGCCGTCCATGCTCGGCTTCGTGGGCTCCATGTCACGCCTACCGGCCACGGCCGTTCTCGAGGCAGCCGCGAGCCTCGTCGACCAAATGTTCCAAGCCCCGCTCGCCTCACTTTCCGGCACGCGGCTCGAATACGCGCCAGGGCTTTCCGATTGGAGCAACCAGGCACACGACGCGCGCGACGCAAAGGTGGCGCTTCCGGCCGGTGAGCGCGCACGAGGCTCCGCGCGAGCGCTAGTCGCGGGCGCCATCGACGCAGCTATCGAATCTCCCGACGCCCTCGCCACAATCCACGCGAGCCTCTACGAATCGCTGAGGGAGAAAAGCGCCCCGAAGCCGCGGACCAAGCGCGCCGTTGCAACGACGAAGCGGTCCAAGGGATGGACGCGTCAGAACTATGCCGAAGCGCTCATCCTCGGAGAGATCCTGCTCGAGCCGCGCTCACGCTGAACTGTCGTTCCGCCACAATGCGCAAGTGTCAAAGCGGCTTCACTTGCACGGCGCGGAATCGAATGAGGCCACCGTTGTTCTGTAAAGCAATGGGTCCTGCCGAGTAGCTCTCGTCCTCGAGGTCGGCTACTAGTGTGCCGTTCAGATGGACGACGATGTGAGAGCCCTCGGCCGTGATCTCGTATGTATTCCATTGGCCACCGGCCTCGATAATTGCTAAAGGTGCGGCGAAGTGGATGATCGATCCTGTGCGATTGTCGGGGTTTTGGTTCGTATCGTAAATATTGATCTCATAGCCACTTTCGGCCTCCACCTCTTCTGGATTCTGGCAGCGAATATAGACGCCGCTATTCGCGTCGAGGCTGGGCCAGAATTCCAACTTCAATTGAAAATCGCTATACGACTCCTTCGTGCCGAGATAGCTCCGCTCGTAGCCGTCCGCCTCGACGTAGTCGTCGATGATGTTCCATTGCGCGTCGCCGAGCATGTTGAAGTGGCTGAGATCCGTGCCATCGAAGAGCGACCACGTGCACCTCGCCCGAGCGGAGCTGGTTGACACGCGTGTTGCTGCTCGGAAGAAAACGAAACAAGATTTCTTTGATCGCAGCTGGCCCACGCCAATAGTCTTCGTGTCGCTTGAGCAGCAGATACTCGCCTGTCTTCCACTCTTTCACGCGATACGGCCCCGTTCCGAGTGGGTTGCGGTCATATTCGGGAAACGCGTTCAAGTCCTTTCCGTCGAGAACGTGCTTCGGAAGCGTGCCGCGCCAGAACTGGTCCTGATAGCGGCATAGATCTCGCGATATTTGACGATGGCCGTGTGAGGGTCCGGGGTCGCAACGGATTCGATGAGATCGAAGCCTTCGGTCGATTCCGGGTTGTAGCTCGGATCGTTGATGGCTGCGACGGTGAAGATAACGTCAGCGGAAGTGTGCGGCGTGCCATCGTGCCAGAAAATGTCCTCACGAAGTCTCCGCGTCACATCCATAGTGCCGTCGGCGTTCAATTGAACGCCACCGTTGTCGGGGCTCGGCACGATCTTGGCGAGAACAGGCACGACTTCCATCTTCTCGTTCCACACGGTGAGGCCTTCGACGATGCAGATCATCGTGTCTTCGAGAATGTGGGTGGCAAAGCGGTTCAAAGTGTCGGGCTCGCGGTCATAGCCGACAATGAGAAGGTCGTTCGTCGGGGGCGGCGTCGTCCGCGATTTCGAGCACGCCCACGAGAGAACAACAAGCGCGGCCACGAACCACGGTCCCCCTCTCATCGCGTGCCCCATCGCGCCAAAAGCCCGCCGTCAACGAAAAGCGACGTCCCGTTCACGTAAGAGGCCTCGGGCGAAGCGAGGAAGACAGCAGCGTCCGCGATCTCTTCCGGCCTACCCCAACGTCCCATCACTTGCTTTTTTCCCGAGCGCAGACGCACTTTCTTGAGCTCTTTTTCGTCGGTGATGTCGCCAACAAGCATCGGTGTCTCGATGACGCCTGGGCAAATATTTTTGACACGAATGCCGTCTCCCACGAAATCTAGCGCCATGTTGCGGGTGAGGTTCTGGATCGCTCCCTTCGAAGCGTTATTAGGCGGATCCACCCTCGTTCCCGACAACGGCCGATACAGAGCTGCAATTGATGATGCTCTCGCCGCCGGATTCGATCATCTTCGGAATCGCGTGGCGCGAGCAAAGAAAGGTGCCGCGCACGTTAACGTTCATGACGCGGTCCCAATCCGCAAGCGGGATGTCGACGACGGTGCCTTTGAGAAAGATGCCAGCATTATTAAAGAGCACGGTGAGCTTGCCGTAAGCTTTGACGGTCTTATTCACCATGCGGCGCACTTGCGCCTCTCGGGTCACGTCCGTCGCGACGAACAGGGCCTTGCCCCCGGAAGCACGGATGAACGCGACCGTTTCCTCACCGAGCTGCTTGTTGCGTGCGGCAACGACGACCGCCGCCCCTTCGCGCGCCATAGCCTCGGCCGTAGCTCGGCCGATGCCCGAATTCCCGCCGGTGATGATCGCTACTTCCCCTTCGAGACGCATGAGGCTCCAACGCTAACGATCTCAGAGAGATCAGTCAAGGGCTCTAGTAGGGCCAGTTAGAGGTATCATGCAGCCCATGAGGAAAGCTCGATGAGATCGGAGGACGGCGCCGTCGGCATCGTCGAGACCCAGTATCTCGACCTCCCCGAGCCGCTCGCCCTGGATTGCGGGAAAGAGCTCTCCCCGGTCCGGATCGCTTTTGAGACCTACGGCACCCTTTCGCCGAGCAACGACAACGTTATCCTCGTTTGTCACGCGCTGAGCGGCGACGCCCACGCAGCGGGCTATGCCGCACATCCGACAGGCGAGAGTGCTCGCGACAGCTTTCGCGCCGACGAGCGGGACGCTGAGAAAAAGGCGGGTTTGGGCTGGTGGAACGGAATGATCGGTCCGGGGAAAGCCTTCGACACGGAAAAGTACTTCGTCGTGAGCACGAATCTGATCGCTGGCTGCCGTGGCTCAACGGGGCCTTCATCCGAAAACCCCGCCACCGGCCGGCCCTACGGGTCCGACTTCCCCGTCATCACCGTCGCCGATATGGTCCGGGCAGAACGGGCTTTTTTGAAAGAGCTCGATATCGACGAGCTTTTCGCTGTCGCGGGCGGCTCGCTCGGTGGGATGCAAGCCCTCGAGTGGGCCATTCTGTATCCCGATGCCGTCCGAGCCATCATCCCCATCGCAAGCACGCACGCAATCAATCCCCAGGGTGTCGCGTGGAACGCCATCGCCCGCAACGCCATCATCACCGACCCCGACTGGCAAGACGGTCATTATTACAGGACCAGCCGCGAGCCCCGCACGGGTATGGCTGTGGCGCGGATGGTCGGCCACATCACTTATCTCTCCGCGGCCTCGATGAAGGCGAAGTTCGGACGACGCCTCCAAGAAGAAGGCGATGTTTCTTATAGCTTGACGGCTTCCGATTTCGAGGTGGAGAGCTATCTTCATCACCAAGCCGACAAGTTCGTCAAGCGGTTCGACGCCAATACCTACATCTACACGTCCCGAGCCTTGACCTATTTCGACCTAGCAAGACAATACGGCGAAGGCAGCCTCGAAAGTGCTGTCGCGGAGATTCAGGCCAAGACACTTCTCATCTGTTTCAGCTCGGATTGGCTCTACCCGCCAGAGAACTCAGAGGCACTGGCCGCCGCTCTCACGGCAAACGACAAAGACGTCGAGCTGCACGTCATCGATGCACCCTACGGGCACGATTGTTTCCTGCTCGAAGAGGCGCGGCAGACCCCGATGATCCGAGATTTTCTAGCCCGCCAATAGGAGGCGTATCACCATGGAAGAACCTCGTGCTTTCGGCTTCGAGACCCGGCAAGTCCATGCGGGTCAAAGGCCAGAGCCTAATACCGGCGCCCGTGCCGTCCCGATCTTTCAGACAACGAGCTACGTCTTCGAAGATCCGGAATCCGCGGCCGCTTATTTCAACCTCAAGGAATACGGAAACACTTATTCCCGCATCATGAACCCGACGGTCGCGGCTCTCGAAGAGCGCGTCGCCAATCTCGAAGGCGGCTGCGGCGCGGTGGCCTTCGCCAGCGGCATCGCAGCTCAAGCGGCCGCATTTTTCACGATGCTCGAGCCAGGCGACCACGTGGTCGCATCCAGTGCACTCTATGGCGGCAGCGTCAATCAGCTCAAACACTATTTCCGCAAGATGTCCGTAGAGCTCAGCTGGGTCGACCCCGACGATCTCGACGCTTGGAAAGGCGCCGTCAAGGACAACACGAAGCTTCTCTTCGGCGAGACGATCGGCAACCCGGGCGGGAACGTGCTCGACATCGACGCCATTGCGCGTATCGCTCACGAGCACGACATGCCGCTCATGGTCGACAGTACGTTCGCAACGCCTTATTTGTGCTGCCCGATCGAATGGGGTGCTGACATCGTCGTCCACTCCGCGACGAAGTTCATCGGCGGCCACGGCACGAGCATCGGCGGTATTGTCGTAGATTCGGGCGAGTTCAACTGGTCGAATGGCCGCTACCCCGTCGTCGCAGATCCATCACCTGCCTATCACGGTCTCTCCTTTCACGAGACCTTCGGCACCTATGGCTACTGCATGAAGCTCCGTGCCGAAACATTGCGCGACCTCGGCGCGGCGATGAGCCCCTTCAATGCGTTCTTGTTCCTGCAAGGTCTCGAAACGTTGTCCCTTCGGATGGAGCGGCATGTCGAGAACGCGCTCGCGGTCGCAAAATATTTGGAGGCCCACCCGATGGTCGAGCGCGTCACCTTTCCAGGGCTCGCGGGGAGCCGCTACAAGCCGCTCGTCGAGAAATATCTTCCGAAGGGCGCGGGCGCGGTCTTCTCGTTCGATTTAAAGGGTGGCCGTGTCGAGGGCCAAGAGTTTATCCGCGGCGTAACGCTCTGGTCGCACCTCGCCAATGTCGGCGATTCCAAAAGCTTGATCATCCACCCGGGGAGCACGACCCACCGGCAGCTCAGCGACGAAGAGCTCCAGGCCGCGGGCGTCCGCGCCGGCACCGTAAGGCTCTCGGTGGGCACCGAGAGTATCGACGACTTGCTCTGGGACCTCGACCAAGGCTTCGAGTCGGTAAAGAAGGTCGGAGCGAAGGAGGTTGTCGGCGCATGAGCGGCTTTGACATCACGCGTTACCAGAACACCGAAACGATCCAGAACGTTGTTCACAATTCGAAGACGGTTGCCGTCGTCGGGCTCTCGGCCAACATTCTGCGCGCAAGCTTCTTCGTCGGCTTCTATCTCAAGCGCCACGGTTACAAAGTCATCCCGGTGAACCCGCTGGAGCCTGCGATCCTCGGCGAGAAGTGTTATCCGAGCCTGAAGGACGTGCCCGTCCCGATCGATGTCGTCAACGTCTTCCGCGCTCCGGCAGCTCTTCCGGGTATCGCGGAAGAAGCTGTGTCCGTGAAAGCGAAGAATCTCTGGTGCCAGTTCAGCGTGATCAACGAGGAAGGCGGGCGCATTGCCGAGGACGGCGGTGTATCCGTGATCATGGACCGCTGTTTCAAGGTCGAGCACGCGCGCTATGTGGGCCGAATGCACTGGCTCGGGTTCAACACGAACCGGATCACGTCGGTTCGCAGCGGCTTGCAGTAATGTGGCTCTTGATGGCCTTGCAGCTCGCTACGACTCCTGGAATCTATGACCTCACGCTGGACCGGGAAACACGCGCTCCTGTTCTCTACTCTCTCTCCGTTTCCGAGGGTTTCGATCCGGACGAACCACGGCCGCTCGTCATAGCGCTCCACTTCGCCGGCAAGAACCGCGCGCATTTCGGCCGCGGGATCTTGACAGGCCTCGTCGAGCCAGGCTTGCGTGAGCTCAGTGCCATCATCGCCGCCCCAGACAGTCCAGGCCAAGGGTGGACCAGCACGGACAGCGAACGAGCCGTTCTCGACCTTCTCGACTTCCTCACGAAGAGCTACCGCATCGACCCGGAACGGGTCGTTCTCACCGGTTACAGCATGGGCGGCATGGGCACGTGGACTATCGCAAGCCGACACCCCGACCGCTTCACCGCCGTCGTGCCGATGGCAGGAGCTCCGCGAAACGTGCCGGAGGACAAGCTGCGCGTCTTTACCAAACTGCCGCTCTACGCCATCCATTCGAGCATCGATAGCGTCGTGCCCCTCGAGCCCACCAAGACGGCCATCGAGCAGCTGCGCACCTGGAACGCGGCCGATGTCGCGCTCGTGATCTTAGACGGCGTAACACATTACAACGTCCCGGGATACACCGAATATCCGCGCGAAGCCGCCCGATGGCTAGAAAAAGTGTGGCGATGGGACTAATTTCTTGCCAGCCTGATGGGTTATTGCTGATCTTCGTTGGGAACGCTCCCACAAAAAGATAACCAAACCGGATGCTGCAGGCTTTGCAGCTTTCTGTGTGTTTGTAGCAAAGGAGCGACAAGACTCAACATGGCTAAGAAAGTGACGAAGCAATCCACGACCAAAAAGAAGACCACGCCGCGCAAGCCGCGGCGGACGACCAAGAAAACTGAAACGCCGGTAACAGAGGCGAAAACAACAGAGATTCCTCAAGACGCCATCCGGCTGCGTGCTTTCGAGCTCTACACGAGCGGCATCAACTCCAGCAATCCGGATGCGGACTGGCTCCAGGCCGAGCAAGAGCTCCACGCCGCGTCTTGATCCACCGATGACCGGACGAAGCCGGGGGCCGCCTAGGGCTGGGAACGTTTTACAGCTACGGTAGCGACCCGGCTCTCACGCTTCGCTTCATGGTGGAGCTTCTGGGAGCCACCAACGGGACATTTCCATCTCGATAGCATCGAACGGCCCGGCCCGCACAGCATCGTCTCCGACGACAGTCTTCACCAGAACCCAGTTTCCTTCCGTCAAGCGATAGACCTCGAGTAGCTTGGATACAGGATTCAGCAGCCACACATGCGAAACGCCTTCCCTGGCGTAGATGCGGAGTTTCCGTCCGCGGTCGACGGACTCGGTGCTGGGCGAGATCACTTCGCAAAGCCAATCCGGCGCGACATCGAACCACGGCGCGTCGGGGAGCTCCGAAACACGCTCACGGCGCCAGCCCGCGATGTCGGGCACGACCACGTCCTCATCGAAGTGCAGCTCGGGTTCTTCCAGAAACCACCACCCTCCCGGGCTCTCACCTCCGCCACCAGGACGATCGAATTGGCTCACGACATCCGCACCGAGGATCGAGGCCGCGCGCGCATGTCGGACGGCAGATCGCGGGCTAGTAAAGAGTTCTCCGCCCAGGATCTCGGCAACGAGATGGTCGGGAGCCGACAAGACATCCTCGTACCGAGCGGCCTTTCGCTGAACCGTGGAGCTCATGCCCTAGGCTACCATGAGTTTCTAGCCGGCGATCGTCGCACCGCCTAGACAGATGTCCCCGTCGTAGAAAACGGTGAACTGCCCGGGCGCGACACCCGGTTCGCCTCTATCGAGGTGCACCCGCGCGCCGTCCTCGTTGAGCTCGACATCCGCATCGAAGAGCGCGCGTCCGTGCCGGACCCGCACTTGCAGCTCGCGGGTCGACGGCGGACCCGCAATCCAATGAAGCTTTTCGACACGGTAGCGGTCCTTGGCCGACTGCTCCAACTGGTCCGCGTGGGCGACATAGACGATGTTCTGCTCGAGGTCTTTTTGCTGCACGAACCAAGGGCCGTGCGATAGACCGAGCCCCTGCCGTTGGCCGATCGTGTGGAACCAGTAGCCTCGATGCGTGCCGAGGATTTTCCCGCTACCGAGCTCGCGGATGTCGCCTTCTCTCTCTCCGAGGTGATGGCGCACGAACTCGCTATATTTGATCTTCCCTAGAAAACAGATGCCCTGGCTATCTTTGCGCGCCTGATTCGGCAAATCGAGCGCGGCGGCGCGCTCGCGTACTTCGGACTTCTGGAGCGCGCCAATCGGAAACGATGCGCGCTGCAGCTGTTCCTGGAACATGTGCGACAAGAAATATGTTTGGTCCTTGAACGGATCGACACCCTTTTTGAGGAGGACACCACCATTGGCCGGCTCGAGCCGGGCATAGTGCCCCGTCGCCACCCGCTCGAAGCTAGCGTCGATCTCGTCGAAGAACGCGCCGAACTTTATCCGCTGGTTGCAGAAGATATCGGGGCTCGGGGTGCGGCCGGCGTGCAGCTCGTCGATGGTGTACTGCACGACGCGTTCCCAATATTCCTTTTGCAACGAGCGTATCTCTAGAGGTACCTCGAAGCGATCGCAGACCGCGCGGGCGAGCTCGAGGTCTTCCTCCCACGGGCACTCGCCGAGATAAGCGAGCTCGTCCTCGAGCCACACCTTGAGGTAGAACGCGGTGAGGTCGTGCCCCTCCTCTTTCAGAAGGCTCAGCGCCACCGAGCTGTCCACACCCCCGGATAGCAAGACCGCGATTTTCATGCCCTCATAATAGCGGATAGCCAATAGCCCGCTTGCTCTCCTACAATGTCAGCCAACGAACGAGCTCGGCATTCGTATGGCCCTTGGCGCGCGGGGAGCCGACGTCCTCGTCCTCGTCGTGCGCTAGGGGCTCGGCTTAGTCGCGGTCGGTCTCGCGCTCGGAATCGTGGGCGCTCTCGCGGCAGCACGGGTGATGACAGGACTTCTGTTCGGCGTCCGCGCCACTGATCCGCTGACGCTCGTCGCCGTCACCCTGTTTCTCGTAATCGTCGCGCTTCTCGCAAGCTACTTGCCAGCTCGACGCGCAACGCGGATCGCGCCGGTGACGGCATTGCGCCATGAGTAAAGGGGCGACTTACTAGCTTCGGATCGCGAAGCGACGATAAGCGGTTACCATCTCGCGGGCGCGGACGTCCCAGTCGAAGTGCTCGACCGCCACGGCGCGCAATCGCCCGTGGGTCTCTTCGTCGGGGAAATCCGTCAACAAATTGCAAACCCGATCGATCATACCGTCCACGCGCTCGGCCGGAGCAAATGGTAGGCGAAGTCGGTCGACCAGCTCCCTTCTAAAGAAAAGCTCGAGTTGATCTAGTCCGTCGGCGAACCCGCTGAAATCAGAAACGAGAGGGAGGACACCGGCCGCAAGCGACTCCATCAGAACCAGAAGATAGGCTTCGGGCACGACGGAGGGAAAGATGGTGAGGTCGACGCACGGCATGACGAACTGCAACAACGCATGTGGAAGTCGCCCGAGAAAGTGAACGTGTTCTTCGAAGCCGGGATGAGTAGGCACCGCGCCCGAAAGCCCCTCCCATCTACCGGAAAGCTCGCTGCGATCGAGGTCGAAGCCGCGTTCGACGAGATACTTGAACAATTCCTGCCGGCCGGCCGCGCACGCATGGACGAGAGCCTCGAGAACCTCGCGATAAGCGCCGCTCCCAACGATGACGAGATGTGTATCCGAATGCTCGTGCAAGATCGCAGGTAGTGCGCACAAAAGCGTTTAGATTTCCTTCCCGGCCGTAAGCGCACCGACAAAAAGCAGCACCCGGCCTTCATCCCAAGGCATGCGCGCGATCTTCTCCTTCACTTGCTCGTCGGGAGCGGCCTGGTCATACGCTCCGCGGTACTCCGTCACGGCATCGAGCTCTCCCCGTTCGAGCCGATCGACGAGCTCGCGGGACTGAGCGATCGTCTTGCCTCCGCGAAGCCCCTGGACCCGATACACCGTCTCCTTACGCTCCGAGCGGGTAACGGGACGAAACAACGAGGTGTTAACGCCCACGCCCACGATGGTGCTCTTCGCCAATAGTGCGTCACGCTCCTCGGGATACAGCTCGAGAATGCGACCGAGCACCCCCTGGTTCCCACAGATGATGCCCCTCGCCGCACCAAGCGCGAACGCGGCGTGGCGGCGATAGCGGTCGACTCTTCGGATGGTGTACTCGATGGAGCTGCCGTGAGGAAACACGATGAACGGATGCGACGTGTCGGCAAGAACGCATGGCTGCCATACGAGATGGTTGGCGTGCACGAGCTCGACGGGGTGCTCGCCCAAAACGAGGTCGACGAGCCACACGCTCTCCGCGTGATAGGCGGAGAGCTCGTCATCCGTCAGCGACTCGAAGGCTTTCACGTTTCCGGCGCGTTGTTTGTCGGTGACGTAAACGGGTCGCACCGCTCCGTTCGCAAGCTGGTGCAGCGTTACGCCTTCGTCTCCGACGTCACGCGAGAAGAGCTGTCGGCTCTTTCCTGACGCATCCCAGGCAAAAGCGCGCGCTACGTGCGGGATAGCCGCCGGATGGGGCTCGCGGCACAGGACTTGGACGTCATGGCCGTGCCGTGCCAGCGCCCGCGACAGATAGCGCGTGTACTCGTTGCTGCCCGAGCCCGTGAGCTCGAAGTCATGAAAGATAGCGAGCCGCATCCGTTCGTCCGTTTCCAAAGATTGTGGAACGAGTGTACCGGCCAGCCGCTCGCCCGTCTACGGCAACGCGACGCAGATTGCGCCAGAGACCCCGTTGCGGTATGAGTGAGGGGTGAGTGAAGATCACGCAGGCATCCGATTTCCACCGCCGTTCATTGACTTGAGCTTTCTCGCCGCTGGGCTGCTGCGCTCCCGCATGCGCCCTCTCACCGTCGTGCCAAACTCTTACACGACAGCGCTCGGGATCGCTTTCGTCCTCATCGCGATCGCGATCAGTGTCTCCGGCTTCCGCGAGCTGCGCCGCCACGAGACGACGATCCGACCCGATCAGCCGATCTCGACGATCGTGAACAGCGGGCCCTACCGATTCACGCGCAACCCGCTCTATGTGGCGCTCGCGACGCTCTATGTCGGAATTGGCCTCTGGACGAATAGCTTGTGGGTGATTCTGCTGCTCGTGCCGCTACTCTTCGTGATGACCCGCCAAGTCATCGCGCGCGAAGAAGCCTATCTCGAGCGCGCCTTCGGTGACACCTATCTCAACTACAAGTCCCAGGTTCGGCGCTGGCTCTAGAAGGCGTCAAAGTTTCGCGGCCCGAGCGCGACAGACTCCACGCTCACTCCCCCTGAAAAACGTCGCCATTTTCGCGGCGAGCTCGCCTTCCAAACCATCCAATTCGGAAAGGGCTTGCTCCAATGACCGCTTCTCGCGAAAGAGAGCCCGATAGGCACCCTTCAACGTCTTGATCTCTTCCGCGGCAACGCCGGCGCGTCGAAGCCCGACCGTATTGAGCCCAATGACTCTAGCCGGAACGCCGTCGACGGTCACGAATGGCGGCACGTCGAGATTCACTTTGGAGCCACCGCCAACCATCGCGAGCTCGCCAACGCGCGTGAACTGATGAATCACTACGCCGCCCGAGATGAAGGCTTTGGGTCCGACGCGGATGTGCCCACCTAGCGTCGTAGAGCTCGCGATGATGACGTCCTCTCCAATGTCGCAATCATGAGCGACGTGCCCGTAGCTCATAATGAAACAATTGCGCCCGATCCGGGTGACGCCATCCTCTTGCGCGCTTCGATGGATCGTGGCGAACTCGCGGATCGTCGCACCGTCCTCCACGACCGCATAGCTTCGAGCGCCACTGAATTTTAGGTCCTGGGGTAGTCCGCCGAGCACCGCCGCCTCGTTGACCGTCACGTTCTTTCCGAGACGTAGTCCGGTCTTTAGCACCGCGTGTGCGCCGACCGCGGTGCCTTCGCCAATCTCGACATCGGCTTCTACGACCGCGTAGGGACCAATCGTAACGTTCTCGCCGAGGCGAGCGCCGTTGTCGATGATGGCGGTCGGGTGAATGGCCATTCAGCCGTGCTCGTCGAGCTCGCGCGCAACTTGTTCGATCTCCGCGTCGTCGAGAACGCGGTTCGAGGCTTTCGCTTTTTCTAAAATCGCCTGGACGAGAGCGTCCTCGACGGGCAATCCTCGCGAGCTCAGCCAATAGTGGACGTTCGACAGACCGCTCATCGGGCCGACCTCGATTTTTTGCTTGAGACCGAACTCGCCCGCCGGAACGCCGGAATAGACACGGTTGGCAAGCCAGGTATCTTGTCTGTTGAGAGCTTTGATCACCGCGGCGGCGTGCACGCCGGTCCCCGTCCGGAAGGCATCTTCCCCCACGACCGGATAATTCGTGGGGATGGGAACGCCCACTGCCTCCGAGACCACGCGACAATATTCGGCGAGACGGCTCAAGTCGTTATCGATCCATCCCAAGAGCTTCAAGTTCACCAGCAAGATGTCCATCGGCGTATTGCCGCAGCGCTCGCCGATGCCGAGCGCGCAAGCGTGGACGCGATCGACGCCCGCCTCGATCGCCGCCAAACTGTTGGGGACGGACAGCCCGCGATCGCGGTGCCCATGCCAGTCGATCTTGACATCTTCACCGCTATCGGCAATGACTTGCTGCATGAATGCCACGAGAGCTTTCACCCCTTGCGGCGTGGCGTGACCGACCGTATCGGTGAGCACGACCCGCCGAGCGCCACATTCGATTGCGGTCGTGTAGAGTTTTCTTATCGTTTCGGGGGCGGCGCGGATCGTATCCTCGGTGACGTACATGTTCGGAAGACCGTTCTCGACCGTGTAGCGCACCGCGGACTCGGTATGTTTCACGAGCGTGTCGAGCTCCCAGTTCTCGGCATATTGGCGGATGGGACTCGAGCCAATGAACGTCGCGGCTTCGATGGGGATCCCGACCTTTTGCGAGATCTCGACGATGGGGCGGATATCGGCCTCGAGAGTGCGCGCCGCACAATTGGGGACGAGCGGGAGCTTTTGGTCGACGATCTCGTTCGCGAGGCGTAGCACTTGCTTCTGCACGTGCGGCCCGGCACCCGGCAGACCGATATTCACGGAGTGAATCCCGAGCGCAGCCATCAAGTGCAGGATCTCGATCTTCGACTCGATGGGTGGGGAAAGAACTGACGGGCTTTGCAATCCATCCCGGAGAGTCTCGTCGTTGAATTCGAGCGCTTTCGGCGGCGCTTCCAAAACCGGATCAACCCGATTCCAGTCGTAGACGAGATCGCGTTCTTGCGACAACGCGCTACCTCCCCGAAGCCACCGCTTCACTTAACCGTTCGACGAACTGTCTCATAGAGTAAATTATACGATTCGAGAAACAGGCCGACACCCGTCAACTTACCCCCGAAGAGACGGGGCTCGACAGCGTATTGCCGGCAGCTCGGAGAACGAGCGTGGCCGGCGAGATGCGCTCGACCTCAACTTCGAGGATACCCGGGAGTCCGTGAGCAAGATCGACGGGAAACCCGTCAGGATTATCGAGCTGAGCTCGACCCGGATGGTGCCATACTGGACCCACGAGAACCCCTGGAGACGTAACTTCGCCCTCTGACCCGGTCGAATACGTCTGAGCGCGCGGTGGGGAGCAAACTGGGCGACAACGTGCAAGTCGCCAGAGGGGATGATCGTACCTAGGTGCTGCCCCGCCGAGACCACCTCGGAAACTTTGAGACTCACGAGGTCGCCAATCCGGCCTGCCACTGGAGCGCGCAGCTGATGCAACGAGAGCGTGTACTCGAGCCGGTCTTCTACGGCATCGAGGCTCTCGACCGACGACTCGAGTCGAGAGAGCTCGCGCTCAAGGCTCTGGAGCTCCGCGCGCTTTTCGGCCAGATCGATCTGCCACTCGCGGTTCATCCGCTCGACGGAGCTCGCGAGCGCTTGCGCGGCATTCACGCGTTGCATGTAGGACGTCGCGGCCGCATCGGACTCGGCTTTGGCGAGCAAGCCTTCGTCGTGGAGTCTCGCTTGGCGCGCCGCTGATTGCGCGGCAAAACTGGCGGACTCGAGCGCCTCCTGGTAACGCGCCCGGGCTTCCGCGCGCGCCGAGCGGGAGGCGCGCTCGGACGAAACGAGCGCCTGACCCTGCGCCGATATCTCGAGACGGAACCGCTCCAGCTGATCCGATCCCCCGCGCGCTTCGGCAGTCGTTTCTGCGAGCTCGTATTGCGTCTCGATCGCGTCGAGCGCAATGAGAAGCTCCACTTTTTCGCACTCTCGCCCAAGAACCATTTCATTGAGGATAACGCGCCCGGATATGAGGCTCATCACTTCGTGCGGCTCGACATCGACTTCGAGCCGAGCGGCATCGGAAACTTCGTAGAGCGCGACGCGAGCAAAGACGAACCACGTGAGCCATCCCGAGAGGAGCGCTAGCCCCACGGCAATCCCAAGAAGGCTCCCCCCGAAGCGGTCGGCCTCGAGAGAGCGCAGCGATCGCGAAAACCTCGTCGGCACAGATGTGATGTTATCAGACCCCGCCGTCGCCCGGAGGGCGAAGGAGGGCAGGGCGTCCGACCTCGCCAAGGCTTCGTCGGGACAAGAAGACAAGCCCGTCTTTAAACGGGCGTCAAGACTGGCGCGTCATGCGCGAGCGCCGCGAGATCCAAGTACAAACGCTGCATCGAGGTCGGTCGATCCGATGGACTCTTTGCGAGCATGCGCAAAGCGATGCTCTCGATGGCAGGCGATACACGAACGAGAGGGTTTGCCTCCAAAAGACTCTTCGGCTCCTCGGTGAGAGGTTTGGCGAGCAAGACTTTGGAGATCGACGCCTCAAACGGCTTCACACCGGAGAGCAGCTCGTAGACTTGCCGTCTTCGGGAACGATGAGGATGTTGTCGGGAGAGATGTCCCGATGCACGATCCCGAGCTTGTGCACGTGGCCAACGTTGACTGAAGACAATAGGTGCCGTTATGCTGTCGCCACAAGGAGCGCAGGCACATCCAATGACGACATCGATGCCCAGCGGGTTGTCGCTTCCGGAGCACGGCTATCACGCGCCGAACGAGAACTACGACTGGCAACAGGCCGAAGGCGGGATGATCGCCTTCGCCGACTACTTTCGTCGCGTGGCCGCGATAGAGCCCGCGAGCTAGAGCTCGCGCATCGCTCCGTCCCCGGCGCGGCTATGGTAGTATTAGTCCAAGCATAATAACAAGATCCGAGGATGCGCTCGGTGACATCCCCACAAAATCGCGCACCGTTCTCCATCCCGTCCCTCCTGTTCTTCGGCTCGGGCTTCGGCGCATTCGTTCTCACCGCTCTCTCCATTTGCTATGTCGAGCACGTGCTCGGCTCGACCGCGGAGACACTGGCCAACGTGGTCGCCGCGTTTTTCCTTGCGCACGCGAGCGGCGCATTGAGTGCAAGCCTCTGGTCGGCGCGGGCCGAGCGCCCGCTACACCTCTACGCGTTAGCCATCACAGCGTTGGCCTTTTACGGGGCGAGCTTCCCTCTTCTCCTTCCCATGTTTCGCGAGCTCTATCTCACGCTCGCGCCGTCGATCCATGAGAGCTCCCAAGCGGCACGAGGCGCCGCACGTTTCGGCTTCGCCCTTCTCGCTCTCGGCTTGCCGGCATTCCTCACGGGCGTGTCAACGCCCACGTTACTCCAAGGGGCCAACCGCGGCGGTCTCGTTGCGCGTCTCGCGCTCGGCGCCTCTCTCGGCGCTTGGACCTCCGCCTATGTGCTCTTCCCCGCACTCGGGCTTCTCGGGAGCATGTGGCTCGTCGTTCTTGTCCATCTCGCACTCGCCTTTCTCGCCTACCGCCACACCGCTCCCGTAAGACTCTCTGGCGAAGCTCGGGGGGCTTTCGAAGAGCCCGAGATCGAAGCTCCTCCGATAGCGTGGAACAAGTTGGCACCAATCTTCGGGCTCGTGGGACTCGTTCTCGCGATCGTGTTCTTTCGATCGATGCTCGCTTTCGTGCTTCAGCGTCCGACAACGGTGGCGCTCGTTAGCGGTGCAAGTCTCGGAGCGTTACTCCTCGCTCGTAGCGGCATATCCTTGCGCCCTTCCTTCCACTTCTTCTTGTTCCTGGCTTTCGTGAACGGCTATCTCGTTTGCGGCCTCGGCTTTGTGTGGACACATCTCTTCGCCGTTTTTGGCGAGCGCCCGATCCCCATGTGGGGCGCGGCGCTCGCCGCACTCTTTCTCGCCGTCGCCTGCGGAGCGTTACTGTTCTCGAGCGGACGACCACGATACTGGATAGGCTTTGCACTCGCCCTCGGCGGCATCTCCGTGCTCCTCGGCATGGACGCGTGGGACCGCATCCCAGCGTTTCTCGCCGCGTCTTCCGATCGTGACGTTATCGAGTTGGCTCGCCACATCATCGCGCTTGGCATTTTACTCTTGCCGGCAGTCTCGCTCGGCCTCCATCTCGTCCTGACGCTCCACGCCGCAACCCAAGGCTCGTGGGATGTCGGTCGTCTGGGTAAAGCTCACGCCGCCCTCGCGCTGGGCGCGGCTTTGGGAGCATGGACGTTTCCGTCTTTGTTCATTCCGGAGCTCGGGAGTGTTCGGACCCTCGAGCTCTTTGGCGCTTTGTTACTCTTCGCAGGCGCCATCGGCATCTACGTGCTCGCGAACATCCCGCGCCGCCGACTCCTCACCGCGGTAGCGCTCTCGGGCGTCTTTTGGGCGCCGCTCTTTCCGGCAAGCTGGGAGATCCAAACACAGAACGTCGCGGCAATGATGGCCGTGCCGCATCCAGCAAGCGAGCCGAGCAAGGAGCTTTTTCGCGCAGAGGACGTGAACGGTGGTCTCATCCGCGTCATCGAGGCGCGCGGCGTGAAGACGCTTTTCGCGAACGACAGGGTCGTGGGGGACGACGCGGGCGCGCGCCGCGGGAAACATCGAGCGGCTCATACGGCGACACTTCTGACGGCCGGCCGTGAGCGCGCGCTCCTCATCGGCGTGGGCAGCGGCGTGATGCTCAGCGCACTCGCCGCGCACGGATTCGAGGAGATCGTTTGCACCGAGACCAGCGCGGCGCGGCTTGCGGCGGCACTAGGCGCGTTCGCGGAAGCGAATCGTGACGTCTTGAATCGCCCGGAGCTCGTGCTCTTGAGGGAAACGGCTCGTAACGTTCTGATGGAAAGCGCGGACCGCTACGATGTGATTGCGGTCGAAGCCGGCTCCGCTTTTTACCGGAGAGAGCTCTACGCACTCGCGGCGAGCCGTTTGCGACGACAGGGCGTGCTGCTTTCGCCTTTCGCCGCCAGAGCGCCTTCGGCCCGCCAACTTTTACTCGTCGTGAGAACAGCACGCTCAGTTTTTCCTCACGTCAGCCTTTGGATGGCGGACGGCCAGGCATTCATCGTGTCGAGCAACGAGCCGCTGCGCGTGGACGTCGAAGCGCTGCGCTCGGATCGGGCTCGCGACGAGATGGGTCCTTATCTCGACGAGCTCGCGTCCGGCTCACCGCTCGAGCTACTCGATGGTCTGGTAGTGACCGATGACGACATGGATCGCTTTGACAAGGCGCTTGGCGCTCTTTCGCATTCAGGCCGGGCCGAGCTCGCAAGCGATGACCGGCCCATCGCCAATGAGCCGGATGAGCCAGGCTCTTACGTTCGGAGCCGTCGGGTGTTTCAGCCATTTCGCAGCAGCCAACCCATCCCCTTTCGCGGCGAGCCGTCACGTTTAGAGGAGGCTCTCGCGCAAGCGACGTTCACGCGCGGGTGGGACGATCCAAGAGCTGTGCCTAGCCTCTCCCGACTTTGGTCGGACGAACCCACGATCTCGGATGCGGCAAGTTTTTGGCTTTTGGACGAGCTGTCGAGCTCCGTCCGCGCGCTCCACGCGGAGCTCGACACGCTCGGCGATCTCGTCGGGAGAGCGGATGGCGACACGCAGTGCGAACCCATCCCGCGCTTGGTGTCGCACGCGGATCACGTGCCGCTTTCCGTGATCGGCTCTTCGGGGGCAAGTCTAGACGGCACCCAGCCACGTGGCGCATTGGACAGCATCTTCGATCCCGCCCTCGGCAAGGGATGGACGGCGCGGCCGGAAGGGCGCGTGGTGTTCCTGGACCTGGCGCTCGAAAAGCCCCTGGTGCTCCACGCGGTGTACGTGGTCGCGCGCGCGATCGACGGAGCCGCCATCCGTGTTCGGCTTCTTGGCCGAGACCGCTCCGGCGCGTGGCACCCGCTCGCGAGTGGCGGGGACGTGCTGCTTTGCATGGGTGTGCGCCGCGTCCGCGTGAGCGAGGACGTACCCGCACTCACCACGCTTCGCGTCGAGATCCAAGGCGAGACCATTGCGGCGCGCGTCGCTCTTCACGAGCTCTGGGTGGAAGCGTCATGACGCTTTCCATCTTTGTCGGTGCGAGCGTCGCGGGTCTTTTGTGGCTCTTCGACTGGGCGGGCACCGAAAGCTCGGAGCTCGTTCTAGAGGTCGAGCTCCTGGGCCTTCACCTCATAACCGGCAGCCTCCTTGGAGCGGCAAGCACCGGGCTCATGAATAAGAACACCGGGCTCCGTCGGCAACTTGCGGTCTCCGTCTTCTACACGGTGGCTGTTTCCGTTCTCGCACTCCTCGGCATGGCGGCACGCCACCCGGAGCTTTTCGCGGATAGATGGTGGCTCATCGAAGGTCCAAACCTCTCAGGCATTTTCGACTTCGCCTGTTTGGCTTTGCTGCTCGGATCCGCCGCCGTGGTTGCTTTCAGGCGCTGCGGCAACGACGCTCACACGCGAAAGAAAGTCGCCATCGCGACCGTCGCCGCGATCCTTTTCTGGGCCGCGATGGGCTGGTCGCCGAACGCTCAACCTTCCGATCCCATCAACGTTCTCATCATCGCCTCGGAGTCTCTCGACGCGGATCGGCTCGAAGACCCAAAGGTCATGCCGTTCACAGCCTCCCAGATTCCGAACGGAGCGCTCTACCGAAATGCTTTCACCCCGATAGCCCGCGCTTACCCTTCGTGGGTATCAACGCTGACGGGAACGGAGCCCCGAACGCACGACATCCGCCACCAGTTTCCGACGGTCGAGAGCCGGCAGCAGATTGGAGCGACGCTGTTCACCGAGCTGCGCGACGAAGGCTACTTCACCTTCGTTGTGTCGGACGCGGCCGGGGAGAGCTTCTCTGGTTTCGCTTCTGGCTTCGAGCGTCTCGATACACCGTCGACCACGGTCCATGCGCTCGCGCGCGGCGAGGCGCTCAGCGCCCACATATGGAGCCTTGCGCTCTTGCGTCTCGGTCTCATTCGCAGGCTCCTCCCGTCGTGGCGAAACATCGCCTCGCTCGTCGCCCCGGACTGGGTCGTGGACGACGCGCTTCACCGCTCACGGCAAGCTTCGGATCGGCCTTTCGCCGGGCTCGTGAATTTCGGGACGAACACGCAGGAGCCATCCGTCACGCGTTTCGATGCGACCTTCTCGGCGATCGACCGCGCAACGGACCGTCTCCTGGAAGGCGTCGGTGAGAACACGTTGGTCCTAATCACGGGAGCCCCCGGCAAGGCGATCGACGATCCGGGGCTCGGGCTTGGCCAGAGTACGCCGATATGGATTCGGGGTCCAGGCGTGCCGCAAGGTTTTCAATCGGATGCCCAGGTACGCCTCTACGATGTGCCGGCCACGATCCGCGCTCTGCTCGGCGGCCCCGTGACGTTTGGAGACGGCCGCTCGCTCTTCGAGGTGGATACAGCGCGGCCCATTTGCGTCGAGACGGGCTTGTGGTCGCAGCCCGATCGCCCGCAGGGCCTGGCGGGAAAACGGCTGACCTATCCGGACCTCTCGACCCTGCTCGAGATCGACCCATCCACTCGCGAACGCGTGCTGAGAGCAAAGATGGAGAGCCTCGTCGAGAGCGTAAAAGCGCGCGGCGTGATCTTGGGCCATCGGCTTTATCAAGAGCAGCTGACTCCAAACGGCATCGAACGCGAGACCATCCGGCTCGATAGCGTCGCGCCGGCCCACGGGGACGCAGACCTGAGAACCCTCTTCGGGTCACGCTGCGTAGAAGGAGACCCCCATCTCTCTCGCCTCTACGGAGCACTCGTTTTCAAGAGGCATTGACCCTATTCCACCGCCCCGAGGATAGGTTCCAACCATTTGTTTCACTCACGAACAAAAGCATGGTACCTCTTCCTTTGGTCGAGGACGGTCTCGGCTACAGAGGCGTTGGTGTGCTTGCGGACGAGGGTTCCGAGTGCTTCCATGGCGGTGCGGAGGTCAGTCTCCGTCATGGGGGGAAGTGCTTCTAGGACGAGCACCGCGGTCCGGGTCGACTCGGTGAGTTTTGTGCGGTCGGCTTCTTTCCAGTTCCACCGGCGACAAATTGCGCCGCGGTCGTCGGTATAGATGACTTCGCCCGGTTTCGGGGCGCGCTCATCGGCTTCGCCGAGTAGGCGCACGGGGGGCTCGCTGTCTGAGGCGCGCGTCAGACGAATGTCACCTTCGATGCTGTCGAGATTTTCGCCGCCCACCGGTAGCAAATGCTCGAGGGAGACGGCGTTGTAGATATCGACGAGAGGAAGGATCGGCCGGATGGGCTATCCCTTGAGCGTTCGGCGCACTAGGTTCTCGATCGAGGATGGATATTTCTTTGGCTTCGCGCCAAAGCTTCGATAGGCCTCTCGCCAACAGTGGATGCGAGGATGGTCGGTTACGTTCGTGCCCGCGAATGACGCTCGCACTGTCTCCTGGGCCGCCTCGAGCGCGCCGCTCAGATCGATGCCGAGCGGGTTTTTTATCTCGCGCGCTACGAGAACGCCGATGCGCATGTCGGGAAAGGCTTCGAAGATGTCGTCGGTGACGACGAATCTCATGACGGGGGAAAGACCGTTCCGAGCACGTTGTAGCCGCCGTCCACGTAGATCACTTCGCCCGTGATACCGCGAGAAAGATCCGAGGCCAGAAACGCCGCGGTATCGCCGACTTCCGCTTGCTCGGTGTTGCGCCTCAGAGGCGCGTGAGTCCGATGGAAAGCGAGCATTTTCGAGATCCCGCGCACTCCCGACGACGCCAAGGTTTTGATCGGACCTGCGGAGATCGCATTGACGCGAATCCCCTTTGGCCCAAGGTCGACCGCTAGATAGCGCACGGACATTTCGAGTGCGGCCTTCGCGACGCCCATCACGTTGTAGTTCGGGACGACGCGCTCCCCGCCCAGATAACTCAGCGTGATGATGCTGCCGCTCTCTCCCATCAGCGGCACGACGCGTTTGGCCAAAGCGGTCAACGAGAAAGCAGAGATATCATGGGCGATCCGGAAACCTTCGCGAGACGTATCGACGAACTCGCCATCGAGCTCCTCACGGAGCGCGAAAGCCACCGCGTGAACCATGAAGTCGAGCCCGCCCATCTGCTCTTGAATGGTCTTCGCCGCCATGTCCATCTCGTCATCGTTGGTCACATCGAGCGGCAAGATCACTGGGTCAGTGAGCTGCTCCGCGAGGTTGCGCACACGCGACTCGAGACGCTCTCCTTGATAAGTAACCGCGAGACGCGCCCCTTCGCGCGCCACCGACTGCGCAATGCCCCAGGCGATCGAGCGCTTGTTGGCGATGCCGACGATGAGACCACGCTTTGATTCCAATAACATCCAAACCTCCGACGGCGGACTATATCACTGGCGCGCGCCGCGACCAGTCTTGACTCTGTTCGTAGGCGCGCGCGAGCTCGAGAAGCCGCTTCTCATCGTTCGGCGCCGCCGCAAGCTGAAGACCGATCGGGCGACCATCCTCCGTGAAACCACAGGGCAGCGACACCGCGGGAAAGCCCGTTGTGTTGAAGGGACTCGCAAGACGCAGCAGACCGCTGCGAAGCTCTTCGCCGTTATCGAGCGTTTTGTCGCCGATGCGCGGCGCTGCCGCGACGGTCGCTGGCGTCACGAGCATGTCGATCTTCTGAAAGGCTTTCCGGAAAGCGCGCACGATAGGGCGCCGCACACGCGTCGCGGCGAGGTAGTCCGTCGCAGGGATCAGAAGGCCGAGCCGCAAGAGCTCGAGAGTGTCCGCACCGTAATCCTCGGGACGCGCGAGCACGTTGTCTTCGTGGAAGGACGACGCCTCTGAGAACGCGATCGTGTTTCGACACGTTGTCTGGAGCTCGATCTCCGGTATATCCACTTCGACGAGCTTCATCCCTAGGCGCTCGAGCTCCGTAATGGCGGCGCGCACGGAAGCTTCGACGTCCGGGGCTAGGTTGTCGAAAAAGTAGCGCTCGTGGATCCCGAGCGCTAGCTGGCCGGGCGCCTCCGCGCTCGCAGCGACCCCCGTGAGCACTTCGTAGAGGAGCGCCACGTCGTCGACGGTGCGCGCCATCGGCCCGACGTGATCGAGGCTCCACGAAAGCGGGGTCACTCCCTCGCGGCTCACTTTCCCGTAGGTGGGCTTGAGTCCGACCGTGCCGCAAAGTGACGACGGAATGCGGATCGAACCTCCAGTATCGGTGCCTATCGAGCCGAATCCGACGCCCGCGGCCAAGGACGCCGCCGAGCCGCCACTCGAGCCACCGCTTACCCGCTCGGTGTCCCACGGGTTCCGCGCGGCTCCGTAGTGGGGATTCACGTTCGTCACCCCGTAGGCAAGCTCGTGCAAGTTGGTTTTCCCCATCAACACGGCGCCGGCGTCGAGCAGCGACCGAAGACAGGGCGCGTCCGCCTCGGGAACGAGATCGGCAAAGATTTTCGAGCCCGAGGTGGTCCGGACGCCTCTCGAATGAACCAAATCCTTAACGGTGATTGGGATGCCGTGAAGCGGCCCGCGAAGCTCACCGCGGGCTCGCTCTTCATCGGACCGGCGAGCTGCCTGGGTCGCGCGTTCGGGGAGAAGCGTAATGAACGGGTTCAGGGCATCGAGCTTCTCGGCCCGGTCGATTTGGGCGCGAACGAGCTCTTCAGAGCTCAACTCCCCGCGCTCGAGGCGGTCACGGACGGAAACGAGAGTCTCGGCTCCACTCACGGCTCGTCCTCCAAAGAGAATAGTGGCTCTTCTCCAACAGCAGCCTTTTTAAGGTCGACAACGCCGTTTTGAAAAGCTTCAAAACGGTCCATAAGCGATTTTTTATCAACAGAATCCAAGTCTTCCCACTCAATACTACGTCTCTCCGCCATGCTTCATTTCATATGGCCACTATTAGAGGTTGGTGACCGCGCGGCACTCTGATATAGTTCACCCTAGCCACGGTAGGCACCCCGAAGCATTTCGCTCCCAAAGAGGCTCGCCAAGCCCAAAGCAGGAATGCGCGGGGCCCAACTTTGCGGGGAGCCACACCGTATGACAAATAACGTCCTTGAGTCGAGCTTAATTTGGGTCGAACGACCCAATCGAGCGAGGGCGGATAGCGAATGACAGAATGACAGGCGGCGCTAATGGCGGTAATTTCCACCAATCTCGAGATTCGCGAGGACGAGACTACCCGCACAAGGTTCAAGGTCTACACACGAAAGGACATCGACAACATCCGGGAGCTTGAGACTCTTTCCGAAGAGCAGCGTCTGGACATGAAGGCGGTTTCCGCCGTGCTCCCATTCCGAGTCAACAATTACGTCATCCAGGATCTCATTGATTGGAACAACATCCCAGATGACCCGATTTACCAGTTAACGTTCCCCCAGCCCGGCATGCTGAAGGACGAGGATTTCGCGCACATGCGCGACCTCGTGCGGCAAAACGCGACCACAGAAAACATCAAAAAAGCGGCCCGAACGATTCAGGACGCGCTGAACCCACATCCAGCCGGACAAATGGAGCTGAACGTGCCGCAAATGGACGATGAGCGGCTGGACGGCATGCAGCACAAATACCGCGAGACCGCGCTCTTTTTCCCTGCCGCCGGGCAGACGTGCCATGCCTATTGCACCTATTGCTTCCGTTGGGCCCAGTTCGTCGGCATCAGCGAGCTCAAATTCGCGGCCGAGCAGGCCGACATGCTCGTCAAATATGTGCACCAGCAGAAAGAGCTGCGAAGCATCCTCTTCACCGGCGGCGACCCGATGGTGATGAAGTCGAAGGTTCTCCGTCGCTACATCGAACCGCTGCTCGACCCTTCGCTCGAGCACCTGGAGAGCATCCGCATCGGCAGCAAGGCCCTCGCCTATTGGCCTTATAAGTTCGTCACCGATGACGACGCTGACGATCTGCTGCGCCTGTTCGAAGAGGTGAGCGAAGCCGGCAGGACCCTTGCGTTCATGGCTCATTGCTCGCATCCCCGCGAGCTCGAGACCTATGTCGCACAGGAGGCTATCCGCCGGGTGCGCTCGACCGGAGCGGTCATCCGCTGCCAAGCGCCCATCATCTCCCACGTGAATGACAACGCCGATGTGTGGGCGCGGATGTGGACCGAACAAGTCAAGCTGGGCGCCGTTCCGTATTACATGTTCGTAGAGCGGGACACGGGCGCGAAGCACTACTTCGCCCTCCCACTCGAAAAAGCCTTTCGCGTCTTCACCGAGGCCTACAGACAAGTTTCCGGCCTTGCACGCACGGTCCGAGGACCTTCGATGTCAGCGTCACCCGGCAAGGTCGTCGTGGATGGCGTGACCAAGATCCGAGACGAAAAGGTCTTCGTCCTCAAGCTGCTTCAAGGTCGGAACCCCGATTGGGTGGGACGTCCGTTCTTCGCGAAGTACGACCCCGAGGCGAGCTGGCTCGACGATCTGCAGCCCGCGTTTGGCGAGAAGGAGTTCTTCTTCGAGCCCGAGTTTCGCAAGCTCCAGGAAGCACGAACGGCACAAAACATTTAGAATCAATCAATTGCGGAAATGGGACGGCATCGGCCGTCCTTTTTTTTTGGTCGAGCCAGTGGGTTTGCTGGCGTTCTCGCTGAAGGCAGTGAGTGCGGTGACTTCGCATTCGACGGAGCCACCTCCGAGCGCGCCGTTTTGATCATGTCCGCTGTGCAAGGCGCCTTGTAGATTGCGCGCGCGACGGGCCCCAAGGAATTCAGTACGGTGACGAGCCAGATCCGGCTCGCGTTGAAACCAAGAAAGTGAGATAGAGATGAGACGGGTTCTTCTCGCCATCCCCACGCTCGTTTTGTGAAGCACGATGCTCCCGGCGGCGGACGATGGTTCTTTGAGTCGCGTGCGGTACACGACGGCGCGCGATCACAACGTTCAAAAACAAATCGATCTTCCTGACACCGTCGAGGCGCCGAAGTCTAGCCAAGTGGCCAGCGAAGTCGAAGGCCTCGTCGCAAAGATTCATGCGCGCGAAGGCCAGTACGTGAAGCGCGGCGCTCCGCTCGTATCCCTTCGAGCCGAGCACCTCGAGATCGAGCTTCAAGCATCTACCGCTCAAAAGCGCGAGGCCGACGCTCGCTTGGCGCTCGCCGATAGAAACCTCACGCGCTCCCAGTGCTTGTTCGAGATGGAGAGCTCGAGCTCCGATAGCCAAGGGCAAATCGCGCTCACCTTTCCCGTGGGGACCGATATCGACGTCGCGCTCCTGAGAGTGTCGAACCGCCTCCAGCAGGTGCCGTCCTATCCTACGAACGCTGACAAGCCCGTCATCAGCAGCGTCGGTTTCGCCGAAGGTGTCGTCGCGTGGTTCCTCCTTACGCCGAGCGAGGAAAATCCCTATGAAGGAGACATATCGCTCCTCTATGATTTCGTCGACGACACGATCAAACCGGAGCTCGAGCGCGTCGCCGGGATCGGCCAAACCAATATTTCGGGAGGCCGTGAGCGCGAGCTTCAAGTGATCGTGGATCCGGCGCGGCTCGCCGCACGCCGCGTTTCCTACAACGAGCTGAGCGCCGCTCTAGAGCGCGAGAACCGTAACTTCAGCGGTGGCGATTTCGACGAAGGCAAGCGCCGCTACGTCGTGCGCACTATCGGCGAATATGGCTCACCCGAAGACGTCGAGGACATCGTCATTGCGGTTCGCGACGGCATCCTTATCTATCTGCGCGATGTCGGCCGCGTCGAGCTCGGATATCGAAACCCAGGCGCCAAAGTCTTTCACACCGGCAAGCAGGTCATCGCCCTCAACACCATCCGCGAGACGGGATCGAATGTGCTCGTGGTCATAGCCGGCCTCAAGGACAAAGTCGCGCGGCTGAACAGCGACGTGCTCGCGCCGTGCGGGCTCCAATTGACCCAGGCTTATGGCGAGACCGAATATGTCACGAGCGTGATTTCGCTCGTGCAGCAGAGCCTCCTCGTCGGCGGGCTACTCGTCTTGGCGCTCTTGCTCCTATATCTGCGGAGCGCATCGACGACCTTCGACATTGGGGTCGCGATCCCCATCAGCGTCGTGGGAACTTTTCTCGCGATGTACGCTTTCGGACGGACTCTGAACGTGGTAAGCCTCGCAGGCCTCGCTTTCGTGGTCGGCATGATTGTCGACAACTCCATCGTCGTGCTCGAGAACATCTATCGGCATCGACAAATGGGTAAGTCCCTCATGACCGCGGCCTATGAAGGCACGCGCGAAGTTTGGGGCGCGGTCCTCGCGAGCACGCTTACGACCATCGCCGTCTTCGTCCTCGTCATCTTCATCCAAGAGGAAGTCGGGCAACTTTTCGGCGATATCGCCATAGCCATCAGCTGCGCGGTGTTCTTGTCGTTGATCGTTTCGATGACGGTCATCCCGTCGCTCTCCGCTCGCATCTTGCGGACCGCCAAGGCGTCTCCCGAAGGCGGTGACCCTCGCCGAAACGCGCAGAATCTCTGGGGCCTCGTCCGCTGGGCTTCCGCTTTCGTAAAACGGGTCGGCGCCACGGTCGCGTGGATTATGGCCACGACCACCCGCAGGCTCGCCGTCGTCGCGTTCTTCACGTTCATCGCCGTTGGCGGAAGCTGGCTTCTGATGCCAAAGACCGAATACCTCCCCGTTGGCAACAATAATTTCCTGTTTGGCGTCATGATCCCGCCGATCATGGCCCTGAACGCAGAAATTCCAGGGACCTTCGTCGTCGTCAACCAGAGCAGCATCTTTCAGCGAGGTTTCGACGAGGGAAGGAATATCGACATCAATATTGCAGGGCCCGAGCTTCCCGAACTGATGACGCTCGGCCAGGAAATTTTCGGCCAAGTACGCCAAAAGCTGCCCGGCTCACAAGGCCGTCCGGTCCCAGGGCTCACGCTCGACAATCCGGAAATCCGAGTCGTCACCCATCGCCGCCGTGCCGCGGAGCTCGGGCTTTCGAACCGCGAGCTCGGCTTTGCGGTCAGCGCACTCATCGACGGCGCGAAGGCGAGCGATTACCATCTGGACGGCCGAGAAATCGAAATCCGGGTCATGTCGGACCTCAGTGACACCGGCGCCCACCGCACGCATCGTCTCGGTGAGCTACCGATAGCCACCCCGAACGGCGGAATCGTCACGCTGGACTCGGTAGCCGAGCTCGTAGAGGTTAACGGTCCGGTTCAAATCAATCATCGCGAGCGCGAGCGCGCGATCACCCTTCGGATCACGCCGGCGGAGACGATGGCGCTCGAAGAAGCGATGGACATCGTGGAGAACGGAATCCTCGTACCCATGCGCGCCGACGGCAGGTTGGGCGGCCTCTACCAGGTCAACCTCAGCGGCACCGCGGACAAGTTGTCGCAAACGGCGAACACGCTGAAGTGGAACTTGGTGCTCGCCATCGTCATTACCTATCTCTTGATGGCAGCGCTCTTCGAAAGCTTTCTTCACCCCTTCGTCATCATGTTCAGCGTACCGCTCGCGGGATTTGGCGGCATGCTCGGGCTCTTTACGGTGAATCTTTTCACGCTCCAGCCGCTCGACGTTCTCACTATGCTCGGCTTCATCATCCTCGTGGGAACGGTCGTGAACAACGCCATCCTGATCGTGCATCAGTCGCTCAACCACATGAAGGTGGACGAGATGGAGCCGCACACAGCCATACGCGAGGCCGTCGAGAACCGCATCCGCCCGATCTTCATGAGCGTCTCGACCTCCGTCTTCGGCATGCTGCCACTCGTGATCTTCCCGGGCGCCGTCGCCGAGCTCTATCGCGGTCTCGGAAGCGTCGTGGTCGGCGGACTCGTTGTCTCTACCGTGTTCACGCTGTTCCTCGTCCCGGCTCTTTTCAGCTTGACGCTCAACGCCAAAGCCGGGCTCACGGAAGCGTTTCGCGGTTTCTCGAGACCGGCAGAAAGCGCCGCGGACTGATACGCAAGGCAGGTACTGTAGGTTCAACGCATGAATGGCAGACTTGGCCGATAACAGTCATCCAAGGAGCCGCGAACATGAATTGGAACGAGCGCATTACCATTGACCCGAAAGTTCTGGTCGGAAAGCCCGTGATCAAAGGGACCCGCCTTTCCGTCGAGTTCGTGATCGACTTGCTCGGGTGGGGCTGGACCACCGAGCAAATTCTTCGGGAGTACGAACACCTCACGCCGGATGACATCCAGGCATGTCTCGCCTACGCGAGAGTTGGTTAAACTGGCCCCGGAGATCGAATCAGACGTATTGAGGCCGCGGCGGCTTGGCCGGTGGGACCTGAAGCTCGGGCATCGGCTTTGCGGTAAAGACCCGGCGGCAAGGTTTCGCGATCAACTTCGCCCATTGGCGTGCGCGGCTGCGAGCGCTGTCGGTGGCGAGCCCTGTATTCGCGTACATCTGGGGGAAAAGCAAGGAGATCAGAACGTAGCCCAGCCGATCGCGCAGATTGTTCGTGACCCGCGAGCGCTTCCACACGTTCGTGAAGCCATAGAACTTTTTCCAGACCTCCTGGGTTTTCGTCCGGATCTCACGCGGCGTCATCGTTGGATGCGGGAGGTAGAGCTTGGGACGTTTGCTGCCCGGGATGAGCCAGAACCGGTTCAGCGGGATCCCGTCCACCGTCTCTTTGGCTTGATCGATCTCGCGCTCCCACTTGATGAAATCGACGGTGCCCGGAAACGGCGTTAGGGTCACGAACTGGGCGAAATCGACCCCTGCCTTGGCCGCGAGGTCGGCGGTCGCGTCGAACGTGTCGTCGCGATCCGTCGAAAGCCAAAGATGAACGAGCCAAGGATGTGGACGTCGTGGTCGACAAACTTGTGGAGCCGGTCGACGAGAGCGTCTCCCGCGACGTTGAAATCCTTCATGACGGCCTTCAGACCTTCTTCGGTAACCGACTCGACGCCCACGAGAGCGCCTTTCACGTTCGCGCGTTTCATCGCGTCTAGATATTCGTAATCGTCCGCGGCTTCCATTGTGATCTGCGTGAGAAAGACCATGTCGTGCGGAAGCTGCGCGAGGCGATCCAAGAGCTCGAAACGCTCCGCGCGGATGGCTTTCAGCTCTTCCACGCGCGCGCCGTTCCGGCGCTCCTCGAGCTCGACGTCATGCTGCGTGACCGGGTAGAAATTGTCGTCAGCGAGAAGTATGAAACGAAACCCTTTCCTTCGCAGCTCGACCACCTCTTGGACAACGATGTCCGAGGCGCGCTGCCGCGGCCTTTGGCCGTCGGTGCGCCAAACCGAGCAAAAGGAGCAATGTTTCGGACAACCGCGCACGGTCTGCACCGAGGCGATCATGTAGTCCTCCGACCGCATCAAATCCCAGCGCGCAGGGAGGAAGGCGTCCCCTTCGATGCGGCCGCCGTCATAGATCCGCTCCGGCTTACCCTTCTCGATATCATCGAGCACCTGACTCCAGATGTCGTCACCGTCGCCCTTCACGACCGCCGTCGCGCCGCCATGCTCGAACGCTTCTTCCGGATAGAGCGTCACATGCGAGCCGCCGAAGACAACATGCGCACCACGCTCGCGGGCCTTTTGCCCGACCTCGTAGCCTCTGAGCGCGTTCAAGGTGTGGATACCGATACCCACGATGTCGCCCGGCTTGATCTTGGAAAAGTCCATCGAATCGAGCGTTTCATCCACGATATTTGGCGTTCCGAAACGAGCCGGTGTCGCGGACGCGAGCACGTACAACCAGCGAGGAACGATGATACCGATACCAAAGGAGGTATCGCTCGGGTTTATCAAATGGACGCTCATGCCGTCTACGTGATTGAAGTTTTAAAACTGGACTGGAACCATCCAGTGAAGGAGGAAGGAAGAAGGAGAATATAGGAGCGCCACGCCACTGTCAACGTCATGTGACATGGTAGGATCGGGCTCCATGAAAGACGAGAAAAAGGTCTTCGATGGCTTGACGCTTCACGGAAGCAACGATCGCGCCTACCCAGCCTCCCCCGATGAGGCCAAGCTCGAGACTTTCGACAACGCCTACCCGAAGCGTGACTACATCATCCGTTTCGATTGCCCCGAATTCACCTCGGTGTGCCCCATCACCGCGCAGCCGGATTTCGGCCATATCACGATCGAATACGTGCCGAACGATCGCTGTATCGAGAGCAAGTCTTTGAAGCTCTATCTGTTTTCTTTTAGGAACCACGGAAGCTTCGGCGAAGCCATCGTCAATTTGATTCTCGACGATATGGTCGCTGCTTGCGCGCCGCGCCGAGCCACCGTCACGGGACGCTTCACGCCACGCGGCGGGATCAGTATCGAGGTTTCCACAAGCTATCCGTGACTCAACCAGCGGAGATTGCCAATATGGCCGCCTATCTCATCGCCCGCGTTCACGTGACGAACCCGGAAGCTTACGAGGGTTACAAAAAGCTCGCCGCGGAGGCGATCGCCAAATATGACGGCCGCTATCTCGCGCGCGGCGGACCTATGGTAACGCTCGAAGGCGACGAAGAGACGGCCCGTGTCGTCATCGTCGCTTTCCCGACGCTCGAGCAGGCGCAAAAATTCTACGACTCGCCCGAATATCAGCGGGCCAAAGCGGCGCGCGAAGGCGCGGCCACCGGCCACTTCGTCGTCGTGGAAGGCGCCTAGTGCCGCATCTTCAACAAGTCATAAATAACGACTAGCCATATAGTGAGACTCATTATAGAATGGTGCCATGACTGCAAAGACCATCGGAGCGGCTCAGTTCAAGGAAAGGTGTTTGGCGATTCTCGACGAGGTCGGGCCAGAGGGTATCGTTGTGACGAAACATGGAAAGCCCGTCGCAAAGCTCATCCCTATCCAAGCGGATTCCGCTGACCTGATCGGTAGCCTCAAAGACGAAATCGAGGTCAAGGGAGACATTCTGTCTACTGGCGTGGCATGGAATGCTGAATCTTGATACTCACATTCTAATCTTCGCCCTCGCCGGGAAACTCAAGAAAGCGGAGCAAACTCTTCTTTCGGAGAATCCCTGGAGCATCTCTGCCATCGTTCTATGGGAGCTCTCTAAACTCATGCAACTCGATCGCATTCATCTCGACTTCGAACAGCCCAAGGTCCAGCGCACTTTAAGGCGCATCCACACTTGGCCCCTGACGTTGGAAATTTGTCGGCAGAGCTGCCGTCTAGATATCAGCAGCGACCCCGCCGACAAGCTCATCGCCGCGACGAGTGTCGTCGAGAACATTCCTCTCGTGACTCGTGACGGCACACTTCTGGGCTCGGAGATGATTCCGTTCCCGACGACATAGATGGCGCGGGTGCACGGTCCGCTTTGGCGGCCCGAGCCGTCGCTCGGCTGTTTCCCACTACGTGCACACATGTGCACAGGTTATAGAATTACTCTCCATCTCGGCGATGATCTGAACGCGGCATCCACCACGGCTCTCGCGGAGGACAAACCAAGATTGCCGCGCTAGCACGCGGGCTCGGCGTCAAGCTCGAAAGCTTATCGATCGCGGCAAAGGGATACATCGTCTCTCTCAGACCCTAGCGGCCGCACCGCGCCTTCTGGCAAACGTCTCACCAGACACGATCCGTCCGTCGTTGCGTGATGCACACCGCTCGCGTATCGTGTGGAAACGTTTACTCGCCGATCTTCCATCCGACTAGCCGTGGCTTTGATGTTTGTGGTCCCATCGACCCTCTTCGGCCAGGCGTTCGACCTCGAGCGCGTCCTCGTAGCGGACTTCTTCCTGATATTCGAGCTCGATCCGAACCTCCTCCAGAGGCCCGATATGGGCGACCGACACCGTGAAAATGTTCGGCCTCTCTTGCTCGAGCAGAGAGGCTTTCTTCCCTTCCCGTTTGGCCTTTTCATAGGTCCGGCGCGCTTGGGTTTTTTCCTGAATCTGTCCTTCGATGACGCGCTCCCCAACCTTCATGCGCATCGTGTCCACGGCAGCCCGTTCAGGGAGCGGAAAGACGTAGACGCCCTCGACCCACTCTTCCGACGGGTTGCGAAAGAGCTGCACGACGCGGGTGCGCCCCACGAGGCCGGTGACGCGTATCCGTACCTTCGTTTCGACGGTCGGAGCCTCGACATAGCCTCGGTCAAAGTCTGAGCGGAGCAGGAGGCTCCCAATCTTCATATCGGCTGGAGTGACGACTTGGGATCGCGGTCGCCACGCTTGGCTTTCAATCGCTGGCGCCAGAAAAGCCAGCACGATCAGGAAAGATTTCGTCTTCGTCGGCATTGTGGTCCTCCCCCTGCGGTTCATGCTTCTATTTGAGCATTCCGATAGGTGCAGCTCGCGACGGCATCGAGGCGAGACAGTAAAACAATGTGGCAATCCTGTGTTGCGGGTAGCCGCGGTCGATCTCATGCGCTACATTGGAGCTACATGAACAAAAACACGGGCTCGGTTGCCGTCATCGACGACGAAGAGAACATTCGCGAGACGGTCGCCTACGCACTCCGCCGAGAGGGCTACCACGTGGATCTCTACACGGATGGCCTGAACGCTTGGGAGCAGCTCGAGAACGGGCTCCCCGATCTCTGTGTGCTCGACATTCTGATGCCGCGCATGGACGGGCTCGAGCTCTGCCGCAAGCTGCGCGGCAAGTCGGAGATGCTCCCCATCATCTTCTTGACCTCGAAAGACGAGGAGTTCGACCGCGTGCTCGGGCTCGAGCTCGGCGCCGACGACTATTTGTGCAAGCCTTTCGCGATGCGCGAGCTCGTCGCGCGCATCAAAGTCCTCTTCCGCCGGCTTGCGCTCTCGGGTGCCGGCGCCGCCACCGACCCCGAGGAACGTCTGAGCCTCGGGCCGCTCACGCTCGATATGGGCCGCTATCAAGCGACATGGAGAGGCGAGCCTCTCACACTCACCGTCACCGAGTTCATGCTGCTCCATGCCCTCGCACGCCGGCCCGGCCACGTCAAGTCTCGAGCCCGGCTCATGGAAGAGTGCTGCCCGCACGACGCCTATGTCAGCGAACGGACGATTGACAGCCACGTGAAGAGACTTCGCAAGAAGTTCGCCCAAATCGATGACGGTTTCAGTGAGATCGACACGATCTACGGGCTAGGCTACCGCTATCGTGAGTGCGAATCCTGAAAGTGCTTTGACCAGCTTGCGCCGCTTTCTCTCGCGGATCTCGATACGCCTTCTAGCCTTCAACGTCCTTCTCGTTTTTCTCCCGGTCGCCGGCGTGTCCTATCTCGCCATTTACGAGAGGCAGCTATTGAGAGCTCAGGAGCGCTCGATGGTGCAGCAGGGCCGCGTGCTCGCGGCAGCGCTCTCGGGGCGCGATGGGCTCGACGCAACGCTCGTCGAGCCCATCCTCATCCGCCTCAGGCAGCGCACCTCATCGCGCCTCCGCGTGATCGGTCCGGACCGTCGGCTCGTCTCGGACACTAGCCAGCTCGGGCCGCGGCGGGAGCCCAAAACACTCGCCGACTCTTTCGACGACGAGAGCTTGCGCACGAGCTGGCTCTACCAGCTCGGCTCGTCACTCTTCCGCCTCGGGGACTACGTCGTGAGCGGACCCCGGCCGGATATCGGTGAAGAGTTCTACTGGGCTGAGCGCCCGTTCGACGGCGCCGAAGTAAAACTCGCTCTGAAAGGCCAATACGGCGCGGCCACCCGTGTGACAACGGGAGGCCAGCGCTCGGTCACGCTCTACAGCGCCCTTCCGATCGAGAACGATGGCGAGGTCGTGGGCGCCGTGCTCGTCTCGCGCTCGACCTTTCACATTCTGCAAGACCTCTACGAAGTCCGGCTCGCGATCTTTCGGGTTCTTCTCGTCGCCGTCGGCGTGGCCGCCGTCCTTAGCCTTCTTGTCTCGACGACCATATCGAGGCCGCTGAAGCGACTGCGGGCACAAGCGCAGGCGATCGTCGATCGACGCGGCCGGCTGAGAGGACGTTTTCGCGGATTGGAGCGCCTCGACGAGATTGGCGATTTGAGCCGTGCTCTTTCCGAGCTCTCGTCGCGGCTCGAAGAGCGCATGCGTTTCATCGAGTCTTTCGCGGCCGACGTCTCCCACGAGTTCAGGAATCCTCTCGCGTCGATGCGCTCCGCCGCGGAGATGCTCGCCGAAGTCGAAGACCCCGAAGAGCGCGCGCGTTTTGCCCGCATCGTCGAGAGCGACATCGCGCGGCTCGAAAAGCTCCTCTCCGAGGTACGGGAGGTGACCCTTCTCGACGGGACGGGTACGGGAGGCGATGACGAAGACGAAGAGCCGGGCCCGGTAGACCTCAACGCTGTTCTACGCGGCGTGGCTGCACGGGAGCGCTACCGGAGCCTCGAGCTCGAGCTCGAGCTCAGCGACGGGGAGCTCAACGTGACCGCCGGGCCCGATCGCATGGCACGCGTGTTCGAGAACCTCATCGACAACGCAGCCGACTTTTCGAGCGAAGGGCACGTGCGCGTGAGCTCGAGAGCCAATGGTCGCGAGGCCGTGGTGCGCGTTGAAGATGACGGCCCGGGTATTCCGGAAGAGCACGCGGAGCGCGTCTTCGACCGCTTCTTCAGCTACCGGACGGATGCGAGCCGCCGCGGAGATCATACGGGGCTAGGGCTAGCGATCGTCAAAGCCATCCTGGAGCGTCGGGGCGGGTCCATCCGCGCCCAGGCGTCGTCTCTCGGCGGGGCGGGTTTCGAAGTGCGCCTTCGCCTCAGCTAGCCCAGCTCAGACCCGAGCGCCGAGAAGGCGCGCCGGCAGAAGCTCGATAGCCCGTAGAAGCTCGAAAACCCCGCCGACCGCAATACCAACGAGCCTGAACGGCAGCGTAAGCAGCCACACAATCGGGTAGAGGACGATCGCGAAGAGCGCGAGCGGCCAGCAAAGGATGAACAAGAGCAACCAAAGCAAGAATTTGGTCATACAGCTAGGTCTACGAGTGAACCGCGCGAGAGGTTCAACAGTTTTCGGCTGTGTTCGGTCACGAACGAGATCCAGAAGTTTCTGTATCCGAGCACTAGCGCCGCACAAAGAGGGTCCATGCTGATTTTAGCGGTGGGCGCCTCCTCACAGCCACAGAAGCGCTCTCGGCCGGCATAGTCGACGAGATCGGATCGTTCGAATTCACCGTTTCGAGGGCCCCCGGCGTGAAGCCGATCGGAAACTTTCGCGTCGAGCTCGAATGGCGCCGCCTCAGGATAGTGGTGCACGCGGCGGGGGAAGATGCGAAAGAGCGCGCTCGTGCGACAAGCCGTCTGCTTGAATTGAAGCGCAGTACGGCTAGCGAGACGAGACGAAGCTGCGACGTTTTGCGCGGCTTGCGGCACCGTCTCGGCCACGCAACGACCGACATCACGAACGATATAGCACTGAGTTGCCAGAAGTTCCCGCGTTCCCGCACGGTGACACGGTTGTAACTTCCACGTCGAACCGTTAAATTCCCTCGATTTCTCTCGCTCCAGGAACGCGCCTCGCCCACTACGAGATCCTCGAAGCCATCGGCAAAGGCGGGAGGGGAGAGGTCTACCGAGCGAGAGACGGAAAGCTTGGCCGCGATGTCGCAATCAAAGTCTTGCCGGAAGAGTTCGCCGAGAACGAAGAACGTCTAGCTCGATTCAAGCGAGAGGCCAAGGTCCTAGGTCTCTCAATCATCCGAACATCGCGTCGATCTACGGCCTGGAGCAGTCGGGGAACATTCATTACCTCGTTCTCGAACTGGTTTCCGGCGAGACCCTGGCAGAACGAATCTCCCTAGGTCCCATTCCATTAGAAGAAGCTCTCAACATCGCCACCCAGATGGCCGAAGCCCTAGAGGAGGCACACGAACAAGGCATCGTTCACCGAGACTTGAAACCGGCGAACGTCAAGCAGACCGAGGACGGCCAGATCAAAGTTCTGGATTACGGTTTAGCGAAAGTCTTCCAGGAGGAAACGACCCAGGCTGATAGCTCGATGTCACCGACGCTTACGCGAGATGCGACTCGGGTTGGAGTGATTCTTGGGACCGCTGCCTACATGAGCCCCGAGCAAGCACGCGGCAAGGCGGTGGACAGGCGAACGGACATCTGGGCTTTCGGAGTCGTCCTGTTCGAGATGCTAACGGGAACGAAGCCGTTCCCCGGTGACGACATCTCACAGACTCTGGCGCGGGTGATAGACCGGGAGCCAGATTGGAATGCACTGCCCGCGACCGTATCGCCGAGTCTAGCGACCTACTTGCGACGTTGCCTCCAGAAAGACCCACGTCAGCGAGTGCAGGCCATCGGCGACATGCGGCTTGCCATGGAAGGAGCGTTCGAGACCACCGCTACACGGCAAGGCGGCGCTGTCTCCCCTCAACTCATTAGCGCCAGGAACTCCTTCTCTGTCAACACTTCGACCCCGAGCTCCTTCGCTTTCTCCGCTTTCGAGCCGGCCTTATCTCCGACGACGACGAAGCTCGTGTTCGTAAAAAGCCCTATCTCCCCGTGCTGCTCTGTTCGGCCAGTGTTGAAAAGCCCCGCCAAATACGGGTTTTCGTGTTGGCCTGTCCGGCGCGTATTGGCTCGTTATGGGCCGTTCGTTAGCAAAGCGTTAGCAAGAATCAGCTCACCGTCCGAGGCGTCATGGAGGCGAAAGCGCTCTATGAGCCCCCGTTCAGCAACGTGCACGCCGGGGAGCCGGAGGCACTTTTTGGCGGGAAAGAGAATGTGGTGGAGGGGATCTTCGAGAAGTTGAAGGCGATGGACTCGGGGTTGACGGTGAAGGCTGGCTAATGAAAGGAAGGGCCACGAGGAGGCTGTGAGTGAGTGATATTGACAGCAGTGTGAAAAGCATCGACGGTCGCGCTCGCACAGTCCGGGAGCTATTGGACAAAGCGAAGTACTCGATTGACTTCTACCAGCGCGAGTACGCATGGCAGGAACGACAAGTCCGGGAGCTGATCGACGACCTGACTGGCAAGTTTCTCGACTCCTACGATCCTGGTCATTCGCGCCACGAAGTCGAAGGCTACGGGCACTACTTCTTGGGCTCCGTTGTCATCAGCCATAAACGCGGCAAGGTGTTGTCACGGCGGAGAAGAAGTTCCGGCGAATCAAAGGCTATCGCCATATGGGTGCTCTCGTTCACGCCCTTAGAAGCAAACAGAAATCTCTTGACAGCGATGCGTTTGCTGCCTGAGAGTATTCACTGGTGCCGCCGCTACCCGACCAAATTCAACAGCGGCCGGGACATCCCCTTGCCCCAGGGCCCCGTCTGTAGTTCAATGCGGCGCGGGCACATCCAAATCTATTCAAGAAGGAGAAACTCATGCGATCACTACAATAGAGCATGTGTCGGAAAGTTAAGCTCTGCGCATCGCGCCTCAAAACGCGGACTTGTATTACTGCCAGGGCCTCTACTACAAGTCCTTCGGCATGAATTCCCGTGCCTCCGCCGCCTTCCGAGCGGCCTTGCGGATTGCGCCGGATCATCGAGTCACGCAGAGACTTCTCTTCGGGGAACGCGGAGCGCGAAAATCTCTCGGGGCTCGACTCAAAAGCCTCCTTGGCCGATCCTGATCGAAGCACCGCCGAGCTCTCCTGTCTCTCACCATGAATAGATAGTCCAGGCGAGCCGCCGGTTGCGAAGGCCGTGTTCCGATGCTCTCGAGGAGAAATTGGCTTCAGCTAGCCGTCCCACGGACTGATCCTCGGGATAGAAATGCCTACCTGTCCAATCACCTCCGGCTCGCTCGGCCTATGCTATGCTCCCGTGGCGTCCTTGTGATGACCGGTCACTGAGCGGCAAAGCAATCTCTTTTGTGCTCGACGAAATTGACGACGTGAACGCCCGGCGCGACACTCAACGATGACGACGCGAGATGGGGCCGACTGATTGTGAGTCGAGCTCGTTTCCAAGGTGCCTTGAAGATCGCCGTCCCCGTCGTTCTCTTGGCTTGCAGCCTCTGGAGCCAACTCCACTACCTCACCAACTACCGCCAGCCTCTTGTCTTCGGCGACGCCGGAGCCCATTATGATATGGCGAAGCGTTGGTGGGCGAGCGCCGAGGAGGCGCTGACGGAGGGGTATCCGCTGCGCCGAAAAGCCTATCGCCGGCTGGGTAGGCTGTCCTACTTCGCGGCCTCCGGTGTCTTGTACGGCGGTCTCGACGCTTTGCTCCAGGGCGGGCCCGAGGCGATCTATCGAGTCCACGCGTTCTTGGGCGCGGCTACGGGGCTACTGCTCTTTCTGCTCGTTTACCGCTTGACGGCGTCCGTTGGCGCGGCCGCTTTCGCCCAAGCGGCGTCGATTTTCTATGTCAGCTTCACCGTGATCTCGGGGTTGCTGTTGCCGGAGCCTACGATCCTGTTTTTTCTCACCGCCGCGGCTGTCCTCCTAGTCGAGGCGCGACATCGAGACAGCGGCTTGGCCTATGCCTTGTGTGGTCTCGTGCTCGGAGTCGGGCTCCTCATCAGACCCCAAAGCGCGAGCTACCTTTTTGTCCTGATCTGGGGCCTTTTGTTCTTGACCGCCGTCGTCGCCAAAACGAAGCGACGCGCAATCGTCGCGATCGCAAGTGGCTTTGTCGTCACCAGCCTGGCCTGGGGCGCGATCTCCTGGACCAACCAGGGCGAAGCCGAGCATATTTCGCTTCGATACGGGTTGTGGTCGTTCGCTCCGCCATACGAGGTCGGCTTTTGGGTGTGGATGGATACCGATGGTTGGGCCGGTGCCGATGTCAAAGGAGAATACGTTGAGTCTTACGACCAAGCTGTCGCCGCCGATCCGACCTTGTTGAAAGATGGGTTTCGGAGAAAGCTGTTCACCATCGAACACGTCCTGTCGCGGCCGATGGACTCGCTTCGAGCGGTCATCGTGAACATGAATCGGTTCCTGAGCTTGCCGAACAATCCCTACAAAAAGGACTATCTACTTTCTCTTCCCGTTCACGACGCGTTCCATCGGAGCTTGGTTTTCCTCGCGTTTTGTTTTCTGCCGGTCGCGATTTATCGGGTCCGGGAGGTCTTACCACTCTACGTGTTTCCCATCTGCTTGACGTTTCTCTATCCGCTCTACCACGTTTTCGGGAGGTACAACCTACCGATGATGCCTTTCGTGATCGCCATCGCCGCATGCTCGGTCCACTGGACGGGAAACAAGCTCCTCACCTCCACCGAGGACGCGAAGCGCGCTCGCCTGCCCGCGGGCATCGCCGGGGCTTGCCTGGTCGCAATGCTCTTGTTCTCGCCTGGGGTTTCTTGGCCGTTGCAGCTCGATGCGCGGTTGATTCTCACGTTTCGCCTGATGCTCGGCGCGGGTCTGGTGTTTTCTTTCTTGGCCTTTTTCGTCGCGCTCGCCCGAGTTAGAGGCGCCCAAAAGCTCGCCTTTCTCGGCACCGGTGTGCTTCTTTTCGGCCCTTTTGCAGTCGCGGAGGTGCGCGATTTCAAGTGGCGTGAGTTTGGAGTCGATCTGAGCCAAAAAAGCGTAGTCCAGGAGATCGAGATTAGTGACGAATCGAGGCGAGCGATACGGGCTTGTCGAGAATCCTTTCTTTTGTTCGACATGGTCGCGAGCGGTGGAGAGGTCTCAGGACTCGAGGTCGAGGTGAATCAAGTGCACTACGTAGGAGACGACCTCTTCCCCACCATGCCGCGATTCGGTTCAGCCACCGTGGCGGGAGGGATCGAGCCCGCGAGCGTTCATCAGTGGTGGGCGCTGCCGGTTCGCCCCGAGATTTTGAAATCCGACACCGTCCGAATCGAGCTTAGCTGGACGGGCTCGTATAGGGACTCCCCCTATCTTTTCGGCGATTTGCCGGGGGTGGCGTCGAGCGGCGTCTACGATGGTCCCTCTTTTGGATCGCATGACAAGGTGTCGAGCTACAAGCTGCGACACGAGCAAGAGTATCGACTTCGCGAACGGGTGATTTTGAACAGCCGGAACACCCGGAGCTTCCTCGACGGGCGCGCGATTGCCGGCACGTGGCGGGTTCGCCTGATTTGTCTCGATTCCGAGCTCGGTGGGACCAGGTGGGCGAGTGCTCCGGTGACGGTGACCGAGCCAGGTCCAATTGATCTGACGTTCAAAGCGCGCTCGGGTCACCGCGGAGGAGCCGAGCTCCTGGTATGCGACCAAGCGATTCCTTTCGAGCTGGGCCATCCCGGTCCAAAACCCTTCAGCAAAGCTGGAGTCTCTCTTGCCGTCTCAGTCGAGGACGGACGGGAAGATGAAATCGTTGGGAGCTATCGACTCACACTTCCCGTCTCTTGTGTAACCCCAGGAGAGAGGGTCCAGCTGGAGCTTCGTTTTTTGGGGGAAATGGGATGGCTACCGAAACACTTCGCGCCGTCTCGCCCGGACGAGCTTCCTGCAGACACGATCTCCGGATGCGAACAGATTCTGAAGTCCGCTCCCTATCGGGGCTGGACGGTTGCGACTGCCTACTGACTATTGACTAGCCAGGTAAACCTGAAAGCTGGAGGAGCAGGAACCAACGCAAAGGCGCAAAGCTGCGAAGGCGCAAAGGAAACGGAGGCGGATTGACCTTATCCGCCGGGGCCTCGCGTCGTTGCATTCCTTGGGGCCCGGGGTCCCGATCGGGACGCCTTCTTCGCGTCTTGGCGTCTTGGCGGTGTTTTTTTTTGAAATTGAGACAGACTCGTGCCCAGAGAAAAGTGTAAACGGAATTCGCACTTTTGACCAGTTAGGGCTAGTGCCCTGTATCAGAAATTGCTCACTAAACACGTCGGCATATGATCAATGCCTAAACGGCAAACATAGCCAGGCCGAAGGCCGAACTGACCAAGAAGGGGACAGTCGTCGTGAGGAGGCGCCTCAGCCGAAAACATGAAAATGTTCTCTGTTGGCACCGCCTTCGGGGCCTTCTTTTTGCCACAGAGCCACAGAGCCACAGAGCCACAGAGCCACAGAGCCACAGAGCCACAGAGCCACAGAGATTGAAGAGGTCTCTTCGTTCACAGCGGAGGCAAATTGCGCTTCGAGGACCAGAGCGATCGCGACGGCGTGGAGTTGTGACTTGGTTGCTGCTAGCTGCGTCGGACACAGAGGAAAAACGAGAGCACCGAGCGAGCATCGCAAGCTTCACTGCGCACCCGGGAGTCAAACGAACTCGGTGAGCTCTTCTCCCTCTGTGACCGATGTCGCTTAGCAGCGACACCGCCGCAGAGTCGGCACGATCGGACATCCCCGCCGACCCTCTTGTTTTCTCTGTGGCTCTGTGCCTCTGTGGCCAATGTTAACTACCGAGGCGTAGCCGCACCGGTGCTCTCGATTAACTCTATTTTCGTAGCAGGTCTTTCTCGATTCATTCGGTTGGAAAAAAAGGTACCTGTCCCCATTTTTTCCTTTCCAGCGAACCTTGACCATGCACGCGAACTCAGACTTTTGGTAGTAATCAAAGATCCAGGAGACTAGTGATTACCGAGATGGAACGGTGAGGTCACGGTCCTCGGAAATCGTGGTAGCTCATCAGCTCGATCCCTCGCTCACGGAGCAGCTCAGGCAAGGCGGGGTCGAGAAGTGCCGCAAGCTCGGAATCCCATTCGTAGCCCCAGCTGTAGTGTTTCGCAAGCTCGGCTCGAGACGTTCCCGGGTGACAGTTGAGCTCGGTGACGCCGGGAGGAACAACGGCCAGAGCCCGCTCCAAGCTCTCCCGGTTCAGTCGCCCTCGATCACGGAGCCCTATGGCCCAGTCGGGTGTGCGAAGCCCGTGTTCTCGAAGCTGCCGCTGAGCGCGGCGGCTCGCCAGATCGAGCGCCGCAACTGCAGGAGACCAATACGACTCCGCGACTCTGCCCGCTCGCACGTTGCGGATATCGTATTCCGTGGCCAAACGCTCGACGATTCCGAGCAGGCCGGGAAAAAGATGAACGTGTTGGTGGCTGTCCAAGTGAGAGGGCTGGATTCCCGCGTCGAGCGTATGCTCGATCTGGTGGCGAAGCTCGGCCTCGACCTCGCTGAGACGGATCCTTCCCAGGATGAGCGCGCCGAGCAGACGCTGGTAATTCGACGGGAATCGGCCCCGGCTGTCGACGAGCGACGGAAGCTTCGCTTGCGGGAGCAAGGGCTTTTCCTCAACCAGCGTGAGGTGGATTCCCACCGCGAGCCTTGGGTTCTCGGCAGCTACCGCCACCGCGTCCTCGAACGCTCGACCGCCGGGAATGAGCGAGCATGAGGTCACCGTGCCCGCTCGATGAGCGAGACGAATCGCCTGATTGACCGAGGGATGGAGTCCAAGGTCGTCGGCGCAAACGATCAATCGACGTCGTTCACCCGGCATATATAGAGTATGTGGGGGCTCGAGTAGCCCGAGTGCAGATGCTCTCTCTCGAAACGAAATCCCGCGTCCTCGAGAATCGCCGAAATCTCGCTTCGCGAGGGGTAGCAAGTGTTTTCCCCTTTGGTCCAGCCAAAGAGCTTGACCGCAAGCACCTCCTGAAGCCGCATCTTGAGAAACTTCCAGCGCGGTCGGTGGTCCATTTCCTTCAACAGCAACACACCGCCGCGGTTGAGTGTCTGTTGGCATCGAACCAAGAATGGTTTCCAACGTTCCAACGGAAAGAGGTAGAGCACGTCGATCAGGGTGACGGCGTCGAACGCACCCGCCCCCTCGGGCAGATCCCCGCCCAAGCGGAACTGAACCCGCGGACCCAACGAGCTCAGGCATCGTTCGGCTACTTTGATTTTGGCCTCATCATGTTCCACCGCCAGGATGTCCACGTTCGATTCCGAAGCCATCATGGCGGTGAAATGCCCGTGTCCGCAGCCGAAGTCCAGCACCCGCCCGCTCGGCGGCAGGTAGGGAAGTAGTCGGTGGAACGGGCAGCTCTGAAGACGGAGAAAAATGTGAAGTTTATGGCGCCACCCAAGCTCGGAAAAAAAACCACGGGTGGCGAGCTGAGTCGTCATTGCGTTTAACTCACGCGGCCTATTTGGCTCCCGAGCTCGACGAGCTCCTTCACCAGTTTCACGATCACCGAAGGCCGTGCCAAGGTGGACGTGCCGTGAATTCGAGGAAAATAGTCTACACCCATCTGGACGATGTGAAAGTTCGCTTTTCTTGCCCTCAGGAGCAGCTCGGCGTCGATGAAGCTGCCCTCGGACTTGAGCTCGATTGTCTCCAAAACGGCCCGGCGCATGAGCTTGAACGAAAAATTGACGTCTTTGACTCTCAGTCCAAAAGCGACACGAATGACGAGGTTGTAAACGAAAGAGTAGAAAGACCGAAGTGTTCCCTCGGACGTCCGGTCGATTCGAAATGCCGAAACGATATCGGCGCCCGTCAAGCTGAGAATGCGTAGAGCGCGGCCGATCTCTTCGAAGTCGAATGGCAGATCGGCATCGCTGTACAAAACGAAATCTTTCGTTGCCGCTTGAAAGCCTGCCCGAAGCGAACGTCCCAGCTTTACGTTTTTCTCGTTGTGAATGACTTGGATTCGCTCGTCGGACGCCGCGAGCTCGTCCGCGATCCTCCCGCTGTCATCGGTGGAGCAGTCATTCACGATGACGATTTGATGATCGGAGCATGTTCTTTCCAGCGACTCGGTCGCTACCTCGATGACATGTCGGATGCCGCCTTCCTCGTTGTACATTGGAATTACGAGAGACAGACCACTCATCGGTTTCTCAGAAACGGGCACTGGTCGAGACTCAAGGATGAGGTGGCGCTTTGCGCCATTCGAACCACATCGGCGTGGAGAGTAGCGGAGGAACCAGCTTGAGCAGCCGGTCCGCGCCGAAGAGATTGAGAACTTTGGAGACGAAGGAAACGAGACCGCGCTGCCTTTCCCGGAACTCTGAGTCATGTCGCAAGCGTGTGAACGCCTCATACAACGTACCGCTACGGAAAGTAATGTGGCTCTTCTCGCGGCGAGCGCAGCGCGCCGCGAGCGGCAAGGTCACGAAGTTGATTGAACGCCAGAGCTCTTGGCGAACAATTGTGCCGGGCAGGACGAATTTTGTGAAGCGCGGGAAGAAGGGCACGAGGGGAATTCGATAGTGCGGCTCATAGCTCACAACGTAGTTCGGGCAAAAGTGCACCATCATGCCATCTTCGTTCAGCAGCTGATTCATTTTGGACAGGCACGATGAGACCTCGCCGACGTGCTCCATGACATGGATCGAGAAAATGAAGTCAAAGGTACCGTGGCGAGCCGGGTCCAGCTCTTCGATTCCAATGGGCAGATACCGATCCGCTGGGGTACCCAGATACTCCGATAGGGCAAGCGATAGCTCGCGGTGCTCGGAGAAACCGATGGCGGCGGGCTCCGAGGAAACTACGTCCAAACCACGACTTCTCAGATAAGAGCTCAACAAGCCAGCGCCGGCCCCGACTTCAAGGATGCGCCGGTGATCGAGGTCGTACTCCTTCAAAATCCCGAGCCCGAACCGGGCTTCCGCGAGTAGGGTCTGTAGTTTCGTTTGAAAACCGGGTTCGGCCATTCCGCTACGCGCGGTGGCGAGTTTGATGAAACGGGGACTCTGGATATCCTGCGCGAAGTGCTCGAAGCCGTTTCCGAGGTTGGTTCCAGCTGAAGTTGCGGTCGCGAAGATCATCTCTCGTTTTCGGCTCTGAGCTCTCCACCGATAGGACCTACAAACGTTCAATCGAGAGGTGCTGCGAGCAGGTCGAGGTCATAATAGCCTAATCCTTGGGCACCAGACAAACGCGCGGCGATAGCTCGAGCAGCAGGCTGCTGAAGAACTCGAGCTCGAGCCCCACGCTGCGCGAGCGGAGCCGGCACGGCGTGAATGCGCCGACGGAAGGTAGCTACGTCGGACACGGTGGCATCCACCTGTGGGCCCCCCGGAAGACGTCTGCGACATCTCCGATGTGCCAAGCCGCACAGGGCAAATGGCCGGACGGGTCGACTCAGCGATCGACTCTTCGCGAAAACGCGGAATTAGCTCAAAACGGCGGGGCGTCGTCGTCCTCAGTCTCCGGGTCGTCGGGAAGCTCGCCGATATCCTTCAACACCGATTCGATCTGTTCGACTTATAGCCTCTTGCTTTTTCGTTGGCGTCGCACAAGGCCGTTGGTGAAGTCTTTCCGGCGATTTTGAAGGCGGACTTTGGTGCAAAGAGTGTAGGAGGTATGAGGCTCGTGGGATTCAGGCTTCGCTACTTGTTGTCCTATTCAACTATTAAATCACGAAGTTATTGAAGCGTAAGCCTTATTGGTCATATGATCTCATCAACTCCATTCTCCCTGGAGAGATCATCTTCCACTACTACCTGCCTAAGAAGCTATTCATAGGTGCTTCGGTGGCTGGAGGCCCCCTACGGCTCCCGGAGCGCGGCCAGAGGATCGTTACGGGTTCTCGCTGTTCTTGATAGAATCCCGGGACGGCGGCATGGCGATCCCGCAGCATGGAAACAGATCGTTAGCGTCCGTTCGTGCGCGCTACGGCGTTTTTGACCGAGAGATGACGACACAGAGCTTGGGTTTCGCCCTGAATCCGCCGTTTTACCTGTTGCTCCTGTTGGCGTTGCTTGTAGGCCGCCAAGGGTCGGCGACTCCGACGTTCCGCCTTCACGAGCGCGTCTCGGACGCCGATCTCGAATCGACGTCCGGGACGTATGCAAGCTTCGTCGAGAGCCCCAGCCTCTCCGGGCAGGTCGAGTTGTCCGGAGTCGCGAAGGAATCCGTGCTCCCTCCTTTTCCAGCCCGGATCACGTTCGAGCTCGAGCTCCCGCCGTCTGCCTTCCTTTCCGTGGATCTCGCCCTTGTCGTTATACAGAGAGTCACGCGAGCGCGCGTCGTCTACGCCGTGGAGATTGCCGACGTTGATGGAGCACCGATCACAGCTCTTACGGAGACGCTCGAGCTGCGTCATGCGAACGTTTGGCATCCGCAAGAGATCGATCTGACACGCTGGTCCGGGCGTCTGGTTCGATTGACGCTCGTCACCCGAACGAGTGCCGGGTCGCACAACGTGCTGTGGGCCGATCGCGTTCAAACGGTCTGGGGGGACGCCATGATCGAGAGCCGCCCGTGGCGGCACGCCGTGAGCACCGTCGACCTATGGGCGGCGCGTTTGGAGACTTGGGCAACGATGACTGCCGCCGAGTTCGGGCTCGAGCAGGAAACGCATACGAGCGGGCGTCGCTTCATCGCGAGTCTGTTTTTGGGAGGGATTCTGACTCTCTTCGTGCGAGGGCTGTATCGCCGATTCGGCAACTCGCCCTCCGATCCGGAGACATTCGCTGGCATGTTTCCTGTGTTGACCCTTACCACACTGTTCGTGATCTACATCGTGCAGTCGTCTTTGGCGCTCTCGCTGGGTTTAATCGGGGCACTTTCGATCGTACGCTTCCGTGCCGCGATCAAGAGCCCGCACGAGCTGGTGTACGTTTTCTTTTGTGTCTCCATCGGCATCGCTCTCGGAGCCGATCGTTTTCTGCTCGGCGCCGTTTCCGTTCTCGTGATCTCCATCTTCATTTACTTCACGAGTCGTTCCCGAGGAATGGGGCAATCGCACCGTTGGCTTCTCACCGTGTCCGGAGCTCGCGAACGCTTTTTCCCCGATAACGGCCCGAGTGCGCTCGATGAGGTGACAACGTTTCTCGGCGCGTCTACGATTCGACGCCTCGATCACCATGACGACGACGTCGAACTGCACGCCATCGTGACGGTGCCAAAGAACGAGGTATCGTCCAGACTATCGGAGCTTTCGAGCCGGCTGCCGGGGTTAGACATTTCCTACGTCGGCGTCGATGAGCTCCTCTAGCACGACCGCCGATGTGGCAAGCCGCCCCCGTGGACGGTTCCGTCGAACGGATCCGCTCAGTGGGACGCCGAGCGCGAATCGCCGGCGCGAGGTCAAGTTCGCCCTCCCCAGTGGAGATGCGCAGACGCTCGGCTCGGTTCTGGAAGCCAATTGTCGCCGAGTCCAGTATGGCGGCGCTTCTTCCTTGGTGAAGAGCATCTATTTCGACGACTTTCAGATGAGCGCCTACAGCGAAAGTCTCGAGGGCGTCGGCATCAGGGCAAAGGTTCGGTTACGCTGGTACGGTGACGACGAGCGCAGCCTTTTCTTCGAAGTGAAACGCCGAATCGGTCGCGCGGTGGAGAAAGTACGAGTACCGATCGACTCGGATTCGGATTTGACCGCAATGCATTTCCCAACGATTGATCGCGGGCTCCGTTCGATCCTCCCGCGGACTCTTGCACAGACGCTGACGGTCTATTCCGAGCCGATTCTCATTGTGAGCTACACGCGCCACTACTTCGAAGCGTACGACGCTCCTCTGCGCATCACCGTCGATACCGACATCCAGTGCTACGATCAGCGGGATCATCGCCGGCCCAACTTGAGGTTTGGGCGTCCCCTTGCCGGGTTGGTGGTTCTCGAGGGCAAGATGCCGGTGCGGCTCGAGGTGGCGTTGCCGCCCCTCCTCTACCCGCTACGGCCCATTGTGACCCGCTCCTCGAAATACGTCATGGCTTGCGACGCCCTGGGTCTCGTGCGCTGACGAACCAGGGCGGGCGCTATACGAGCGGATCGAGGTTGACGTAGGCCACTTGGAATTGTGGCAGCTTTCCGTGCAGCTCCGAGACCAGAGCCGTCGCTTCCTTCGGGGTCTTCAACGAGACAGCCGCCCGAAACTGGACTTGTCCGTCTTCGAGACTGAGCCGCTGCACGCTCACCTTCCCGGCAAGCTCCTCGATGAGGTCCACCACCTGACTCTCTTCGTCGAAGAATCGCTTGGCGTCGCCCGTTACCGTCAATAATAGATTGTGCACAGTGCGTCTTCGGCTCAGGTAGTGACGGGCTATGATGAGAGCGGAGATCACGATCACCGCTACGACAGTCAAAAGACGGCGGTCCGCCCCCAACCCGAGGCCGATTCCGATACACAGAAAGAGATAGGTGAGCTCCTCGGCGCTCTTGATCGCGGTACGAAAGCGAACGATCGACAGAGCCCCGACGAGGCCGAGAGACAGTGTCAACGAGGATTTCACGACGTAGATGATGACGACTGTGATGAGCGTCAACATCGGGAAGACGTTGGCGAAGTCCTCGCGGTTCATGATCGTCGAGCCGAAACGCGTGTAGAGCTCGCGAACATAGATGGCGAGCGCACCGCCGATGCACATATTGACGACGCACCGGAAGACCAAGCCCGCTTCCGGATTGAGCTCAGCGAACCAACTCTCGAGACCTGACAGTTTTCCTCCTCGCGAGAAACGTCTATACTTCCGAATGTTATTCGAAACGCGTTCGTGGCGCAAAACGGTCACTCACGGGGCGCAGGCTCCCGTCGCGACCATCGAAAGGCCGATGTGAACGAGCACCCTGAGCCCGTGTTCGTCGAGTGAGATCGATTCAACATGTGGCGCATCATTGTCGCGGTTTCGTGGGTCGCGGTTTTGTGGCTAATCTTTGCCGGCGTTGGTTGCCGCCCTCCAGAGCCGAAAGAGCATGACACGATTTACTTGCTCGATTTTGTGGAGCGCGCGACGCCCGGTCTCAGCGACCTGTCGGCCGGACGCCCCGCGCGCCGGCTCTTGGCCTTTTCTGGTGAGAAGACTGAGGCGATAACCTTTCCCATTGGCTCCAAACTCTCAGTTCCGGTAGAGATTCGACCCGGCACGATTTTGCACTTTTCCCTGGCACTTGTCTCGAGAATCAGCGAGGGCGAGGGTGTCGAGTTCCGCCTTTACGTCGAGGCCGGTGGAACGCGCGCTCGTGCGTTCAGCGAGGTTCTCACGTCGGATGCGTTCGAGCGGTGGAGCCTTCGCCGCGCGGACTTGACCGGCTGGGGCGGCGTACCGGCAACCCTGGTATTGGAGACGCGGTGGGTCGGCGGAGCTCCGGGCACATCCTTGGCTGTCGTGGGATTCGCGGCGCCGGCCTTCAAAACGGAAATCCATCGAGACACCGCGAGCCGCGGGGTCGCGGTGTTCAACGAGTGGTCTCGCCGCGGACGTTCGAAAGAAACCTTCGAACCCCGCACCGTCGAGGATACCAAGTTCAGCCACGATCGTGGTTTCTACGACCACGCGTTCGAATTGACGATAACGAGCGCGACTCGCGAGGCTACGGTCGTCTACACGACCGATGGGAGTAGCCCCAGCCTCGAGAACGGGAGGCGCGGCAACGCGCTCTTCATCTCTCGAACGACGGTCGTACGCGCCAAGGCCTTCAAAGAAGAGATGACACCGACTAACGTCGATACCCATACGTACCTCTTCCCAGGCACCGTGAGAGAACAGAAGACTCTGCCCTACGATTATCCAGCCCCACCTCCCGAAGGCGTCTCGAGACGCGCAACCTCACTTGCACCTCGTCCGGATCTCGACATCGAGATTGACCCGGACATCGTCGCGAGCGACAACAACGAGGAGTTTGTTGAAGGGTTGACGTCCATCCCAACGCTATCCCTGGTGATGGACGCCGAGCACTTGTTCGACTCGGAGCGGGGTCTCTACTTCGAACGCTTTCCACGTGTAGGTGCCGGCTCGGTAGAGCTCATCTATCCCGCGCGAGAAATGTTCTCCGATTTCGAAGGCTTTCAGATCGATTGTGCCGTCAAACCGCACAGCCGAATGTACGGCGTGCAGACGAAAGGCATCCAAAAACGTTCCCTTCGACTCGTTTTCAGCAAGAGCTATGGACCAGGGAAACTCCGCTATCCGTTGTTCGAGTCCGCCGTTCAGCACGCGGAGTCCGCGGCCAGCGAGTTCGACACAATCGTGTTGAGGGCCGGTGGTCAGGCGAACTGGTCCGGGGACGACGCACCCTTCAGCGCGAGAGCGGTCTATGTACGGGACCAGCACATTCGGGATTCTCAGCACTGGTTGAGCGGACTCTCGGCACACGGGATCTTCGTTCATCTCTATCTGAACGGGATGTACTGGGGCGTTTACAACGCGGTCGAGCGCCCCGATCAGCGATTCTTCGCATCCTATTTCGGGGGCAAGCCTTACACCGATTGGATTTCCGTCAACCGCGCGGGGCGACTCGGAGAGCCGCCGCGGAGCTCAAGGTGGGACGATCTGCATGCATTTGCCCAAGAAAACGACCTCTCGAGCCCCGAGAACTACCAGCACATGAAAACGCTCCTGGATACGTCACGGTTCAGCGACTACATCCTGCTGAACTGGTTTTCTGGAATGGCCGATTGGGGGTTCAACAATTGGTACGCCGGCATCAGGGTCAACCCACCGGGCCCCGCTATGTATTTCTGCTGGGATTCGGAGATGACGTACGGCCTGGTGAATGGCTACGGAGCTCGGGGCGCTTGGGTCGACCCGCATTTTCTCAATCCCGTCGGGACGGCCAGGTTGCATCGACTTTGGCAGGCATTGGAGCGTAGCCCGGAATTCCTCCTGGAGTTCGCCGATAGGGTCTATCGCGCCGGCTACGACGGTGGGCCACTTTCCGATGCCGTGAACCAGGCTAACTTCAGAAGGCTGTCCGATTATGTGGAGACGGCGATGCTCTGCGAGTCAGCACGATGGGGAGACTCGGCAGAGGCGCTGGCGGACGACCCACGCACCAGAGATGGACACTGGGCGCTGGCGCGAGACGACGTTCTTGATCAGATGCAGGGCAACGTCAAGAGGTTCATGGAAGCTCTCCGCGACCACGGTTACTACCCCACGATCGACCCTCCAGCTTTTGAAAGGGTAGACCAGCAACTCGTTATTGCGATGCCCGATGGCGTGGACGCGGTCTTCTTCACCACGGACGGAAGCGATCCTCGAAACCCCCACGCGAATCGATTCACCGAGGCGGCCGTGAGCGTTCCTTTTTCAACTCAGCTCCGTGCACGGGCCCGCCGAGGCAGCGAGTGGAGCGCACTTCATGAATACGGCCTCTGGAAAGTACGACCAGGGTGGTAGCTGGGGCGACTTCAGATGGCGATTGCCCGTGCACGCTTCATCGGTTCGCTCCGGGAGAGGGTTTCAAGGGTTTGGGTATCGGAGGGACAGCAGATCTGCATGGAACCATCGCTAGGCCGGTGGGCCGGGACGCCAGAAGCGGGTCGCCAACGAATCGCAGAGGGCTTCCGGAACTTCACTTGGTCGATTGAGGACTTCATCCTGCACACCGCAGCCCGACGCTTTCTCTGTGCTCCTGGACAGACTTATCACCTCACGGACTTATCGAAAGGTGCTATGACGGTGGCGCGCGCCAACATCGACCGAGACGCGAGGTATGCCCGTTGGTACAAGCTGCTCAAGCAAGAAATCGAGGTGGTGGCGAAACCGGGAGCCAGCTTCGTCGCCGTTGGAAAGGTCGTGGAGAGGGAACTTCGGCGGCTTGGCTTTGCAGAACCATTCACCACGGTGTTGCACTATTCCGGCCAGGCCGCATGGGCACGCAAAGCCGCTATCGATGGGCAGGAGGCTGAATTTAGGAGCTTCGCGAAAAGCGTGTCACTGCAAGACATTCTGGAAACAGTAAAATGGTTGTTGAGCGAGAACGACTCGCCGACCGAGCTGACCCAAGAAGCTATTGAGCGTGTGCGACGGGTCAAATTCACGGAATCCCGCAAGATGTTGTTGTTCAGCTATAGGAAGGCCTTCACGCCAAATCCGAAGCCCTGAAAGTTTGAATCTCCGTCTCATACTGAAGCTTGAGCACCAGCATCTCCTGCCCCAATCGCTCCAGGCAATCCCACAGCTTCGAGTCGGGCGAGCGCTAGGGCAAACCATCCCCCCCCGAGTGCCAGAGAGCTTCGGATGACAAAGGGATCACATAGTGAAGTATAAGAACACCGACAACAATACCGATGGTGTTCTGAATGTATGGCCCAGCACCCCCAAAGTCTCGGGCGAGCGCTAGGGCTGTCACTCGCCAGGGCAGCCACATACGGAATCGCTGCCAACGCGTGAACTGCGGGGTTTTCGCCTCCGCGCCCTGGCTCGTCACAATCTCTCCTCCCGTGTGGCGCTCAAAAAAAGCGTTAGCAATCCGTTAGCAAAAAGCCCTCGCCTTCACTCGCCCGTTACCGGCCTCAGTTTATCAGAGCCAGGAACTCCTTCTCTGTCAACACTTCGACCCCGAGCTCCTTCGCTTTCTCCGCTTTCGAGCCGGCCTTATCTCCGACGACGACGAAGCTCGTGTTCTTGCTTACCGAAGACGTCACGCGGCCCCCGCGCTCTTCGACGAGACGCTTGGCTTCGTCGCGCTGAACCTCGACGAGAGTTCCGGTGAATACAATTGTCTTGCCTTCCAGTGTGCGCTCGACAGTACTCTGCGCCCAAGCAAGATCGAGCCCGGAGGCCGTCATGCGGTCGATGACCTCCCGGTTGCGTGCGACTTCGAAATATGCCACGAGACCGCGAGCCACTTCGTCACCAATCTCATGCACGGCAACGAGCTCTTCGATGCTCGCTTGCATGAGCGGCTCGAGAGCTCCGAAATGGGTCGCGAGGACGCGGGCCACATGCCGGCCGACATTGGGGATGCCGAGGGCATAAATGAAGCGGTCGAGCGCCGCATGTTTGCTCTTCTCGATCGCGTCGATCAGGTTCTCGGCCGATTTGTCGGCGAAGCCTTCGAGCCCCAAGAGGTCCTCTGTGCCGAGCTTGTAGAAATCCGCCAAGTCGTCGACGAGCCCGCGCTCGACGAGCTGCGCCACGGTCTTTTCACCGAGAAACTCGATCTCCATCGCTCCTCTACTCGCGAAGTGCTGGATACGACCCGTTTGCTGCGCGCGGCAACCCCAGCCTCCGGTGCAGTAGTGGTTCGCTCCTTTTTCGATCACGGGTGAGTCGTCCACCGGGCAGCGCTCGGGCATGCGGAACGGCTTCGCACCTTTCTTTCGTCCTTCCGGCAAAACCTCGACGACCTCCGGGATGACGTCGCCCGCGCGCTGGATCCGTACTCTGTCGCCGACGCGGACGTCCTTGCGGAGCACTTCGTCCTGATTGTGGAGCGTCGCGCGGCTGACGGTAACGCCGGACACGTCGACGGGACGAAGAAGCGCCACTGGCGTGAGCTTGCCCGTGCGACCGACTTGGACAGCGATGTCCATCACGTCTGTGATCTCCTGTCGCGGCTTGAACTTGAAAGCAACGGCCCAACGGGGCGTTCGCGAGCGCGCCCCGAGCTCGGCCTGCTGGTCGTGCCGATTGACTTTGACGACCGCTCCGTCGAGTTCGTAATCGAGCTCGTCGCGGCGGTTCTCGAGATCGTCGTGATAGGTCACGACCTCGTCGACGCTCTTGCAAAGCTTCGCGAGTTTGTCGACGCGAAAACCCCAGTCCGCGAGCACCGCGAGTACTTCGGACTGCGAGCCGAGCTCGACGCCTTCCACGTGCATGATGTCGTAAACGAAGAGGTCCAAAGGGCGGCTCGCGGTAGCGCTCGTATCGAGCTGGCGCAGCGATCCGGCCGCCGCGTTACGGGCATTGGCGAACGGCTCTTTGCCGAGCTCCGTCATGCGGCGGTTTAGGCTCTCGAACTGGCCGAGACGCATGATCGCCTCCGCTCGGACCGCGAGCACGGACGGCACCTCCCGAATCTCTGCGTATAAGTGAAGTGGCAAGGAACGGATGGTCTTCAGATTCTCCGTGACGTTCTCGCCGGTGGCCCCATCGCCACGGGTCGAGCCCCGCTGAAACCGACCGCTCTCATAAACGAGCTCAACCGAAAGGCCATCGAATTTCGGTTCCGCCATGTACTCGATGGTTTCGCCTTCGAGCCCTTTCTCGACACGCTTTACGAACTCGCGAACTTGGTCCGCGCTCATGAGAGACTCGAGCGAGAGCATCGGCGCCAAATGCTGCACCTCGCCGAAGGCGCTTTGCACCTTTCCACCGACGCGCTGGGTCGGCGAGTCGGCGGTGGCGAGCTCCGGATGTTGCTCCTCGAGCGCCATCAGCTCCCGGAGAAGCTTGTCATAGCCGGCGTCGGCAATCTCGGGGTTGTCTTTGACGTAGTACAGATAGTCGTGGCGTCGAATGATGCCGCGAAGCTCCTCGGCCCGCTGAGCGCGTTTCTGGGTCATGGCTTTCGTCAACCAACCCGACGATCGCCGCTAGTCTAATCTAGATTCCGTTTCGATAATGCGGCACGGGCACGTCCACCATCGTGCGCAAGCCGGGCTCGAGCTTCACCATCGAAGGGGCGGTCGCGAGTAACAGCGCCACCGTCGCTTCATCACCGGCCACGCCTCCATCGAACGAGACGCTAACGTTGGGGTTGCCTTCGACCGTGATGCGGTCGATAGGCTTCTTCGCCCCGACATACATCTGCAAATCGAGCGTAACGACTTCCTTTCGGTTCCGATAGCCTCTGCACACGTGATGGAGGCCCGCGACTTCGCCGACTTGAACCGTGACATGCGCCGTCTTCACCCGCTTTTTTGACAGAACCGGGTCGATCGTCTCTTTGACTTTGTCGAGACTAAAGCCGAGCCCCTCAGCAACGAGATGGGTCGACTCGAGAAGGCCCACGTGCCCGAGCTCCCCCTTGTTGACGGCCCGACGAAACCTCAAGCGAGTGAGGCCCGCACCCACCTTCTTTTGAAGGTTCTCACGGCGCGTCGACGCGTCCACGACACGCTCGATCTTGATCGAAGTTAGATCGACACAAGGAGCCGTCGCGGCAAGCGCGAACGTGTCCATGACAAAGCCGGGGTTGACGCCGGCGCCAAGGACGGAAACGTCCCGGGAGATGGCGAGCTTATTCAGCTCCCGCGCCTGCGCTGCATAATTGACCTGGGGCATGAGGAGCTCCTCGCAGGAGCTGACCACGTTGGTCCGGGCTTCGACGCATTGTTTGATCTGCGGCAGGACCTGCTTGAAGCGAGACCCCGTCGTCAGGATCACAACGTCGGGCCGGCTCACGCCGAGAACGTCATCAGCCCGATCCGAGACGCGCACACCCGACGGGCGTGTCAGCCCAGAAAGGTCCGCCACGTCTCTCTGCTGCTTGGCGGGATCAATGTCGATGGCCCCCACGAGCTGCAGGGCCGGGCGGCCGAGAATGGCCTTCGCCGTTTGGAGCCCGATCTGACCAAGCCCATAGACGGCAATCCGGAACCGTTCCGGAGCTTTCATCGAGCACACCTCCGATTGAACTATTCAACTAAGTGATAGGAGACAAGTTTTACGAGCTTATATCAAACACCCGTATTCGTCTACTCCCGCCTCAATAAGGTGACCTTGGTCTATAGTATTCGAGACCATGAGCGTCAAGGAACCACTGAGTACGCCCACGCCCATCCCCTCGCCAACAGCTGCCATAGGCCTCTACGTGACTGTGCTGCTCGTCCACGTTTCGTCCATTTTGCTGTTCAACGCCCTGAACTTGTCGCAAAACGTCGTTCTGATCGTGACACCCACCCTGATGCTGCTAATCACGGTGGTCACCGTAATCCGACTTCGCGTCGATTTGAGGGAGACGCTGCTCCTACGGCTTCCGGCCAGCGCCGACTTCATCATGGCGTTCCCGCTCGCAATCTCTTTTTTCATTCTCGGCGATCAACTCTCTCTTCTCACGGAAGAGTTCTTCGCATTGCCGGAGGAGATCGCCCAAGAGACGCGACGCATGATGCAAGCCCGGACGCCGGTCGAATGGCTCTTGAAGATTGGGACGATCGGCGTGGGTGCGGCGGTCTCCGAAGAGCTGATGTTTCGCGGTTTCATCCAAATGAGCTTTCTGAGAGCCATGTCGCGGAGCCGAGCCGTGCTGTGGACGTCCTTTCTGTTCATGGTGATCCATTTCTTGCCCATTCCGGCCATCGCCGCGGCGGGAATCGTGCTCGGATTCATAGCACTCGCGACCCGAAGCATCGTCGTGCCGATCGTCGTGCACTTCACCAATAACGTCGCGGGCCTCTTGCTTATCAATCTCGCCGATCTCGACACGCTCGGCGAGCCGTTATGGATCCCGCCGGCGATCCTTCTCCCGGCAGTCGCGATTTTTGGCCTGACTTGCACGTATTACTTCCGGCGGATGGACCCCGAGCCCGACCCCCTGCTCGGGCCCGAACAACAGGCCAACCGCCAGCCGCGCTTGGAGTTTCCCAAAAGCTCCGTGTCTCTTTCAGAGGAGCTTGCCTCCGTGCCACCAAACAAGCGCCGCCTCGGCTGGATCATCGTTGCCGCGTCCATCGTTCTCGGTGTCGTCGTCCTCACGAGTCTTTTTGCCGCCTCGGTCTACAGCATGTACCCCAAGCGCATTCACGAAAGTGTAATTCAGGGACTAAAGCTTCAAAGCGAGCAACAGCTCACGGTCACTCAGGATGAAGACGGAGCTCGCCTCGCGGCGGCCTTCGACGCGCTGTCCGCTTTGAACCAGGACGGCAACCTGGGCTGGCGGGACCTTTTCGGAATTCTCCGCGTTTACGCCGAGCTCAGCGCCGACGGCCGACTCGATCCACGCGAAGCGGACGAGCTCACCGAGGCCATCCGAGATATCGCCGTCGCCAAAACAAGACCGCGGACGCTGTAGCCTTCAACCGCCCGGATTCGCTGCTCTTTTTTCTTATCCCCACCTCCCCTCCTATCCCCACCTCTCCTTGGCTTTTAAAAGCGCTGTTCAAAAGCAAGGTGATGTCGGGACAGGAGGAGAGGTGGGGATAAAGACGACGCGCGCGCCTTTGCGTCATATTTTTCTTGACATTGATCTGGCGCCAAGCATCACTGGCCGGGGAGTTTGGCGAAGCGGGACTTTAGATCGATTCCTTGCGCGCGCATCTTTGCCACGCGGTAGGCGTAGATTAGAGAGCCGACGCCAAGGACGACTAAGTAAGTGTAAAAGGCGTGGAAGTACCAGGCCTCCGCCTGGGTCGAAACGTCCTTCACCACCTGGATGATGGTGAGCGCGAATAGAAGAACGCTCGCAGAGACGGCCACGGTGAGCTGCAGCGGACGGTAGCGCATGAATTGGATATTGCTTGCGATCTCAGGATTCTTTTTGGGGAGCACGATCACGGAGATGGCCATCAAGAAGAAATTCACGAGCATGGCAGTGACGAGCAAATCGATGCCGAGGAAGAAATCTCCCGATGCGTGATTGCCAACGATACCCACGGAGGCAGCGACACTGCTCAGAAGAATCGCCCAGTGGGGTGTGCGGTAGCGGGCGTTGATGGTCGCGAAAGTGGCTGGGAAGATGCCGTCTTCCGCCCAGGCCAAAACGAGGCGCGAGACGGAAAGAATCATCGCGGGCAAGTCGTTTGCGAGCGCAATCGTTGCGGCCGCGACGATCAAAACCGTCCACCCCGGCGACATCAGATAGCCGAGCAGCCCAGGCGCCGTGAGATCGGTCGTCATGGCGCGCTCCGCGATGAAAGTCCACGGCACAGCGTGGTAGATAGCGGCGGTAAAGGCGATGTAGTACGCGCCGACCGTGCCGATGGTGATGCAAATCGCGAGAGGAAGGTTTCGCCCTGGCCGCTTTGCCTCGCCGCCCGCTTGAGCAACGGAGTCGAACCCAATGAAGCTCGAGAACAAGAGCACCGAGGCGGTAAGCACGAGCCCCCAGTCGAAGGGGACGGGCTCTGGGAGGGCAATCACGACACCTTCTCGGAGCTTTACCGCGGTGGCAAAATCTTCGTGGGTGAAAGAGAAACCGGCGGGAATCGCGACGAGACCACCCGCGAACATCAGTATCATGAGTGGGACGAGCGTTCGCTCATAGAACTTCGTGCCGAGCAGATTGACGCCGGTGAATAGCCACAAGAACGCGAGGGGCAAAAAGACGCGGACCAGTCCTTGCTCGAGGAACGCGGCAACGTTCGAAAGAGACACCGCCTCGGCGAGATCGCGTAGAAACGGCACGAGCACGTAAGAGACAACTCCAATGGCCATGGACAGGCCGAACCATTGCGAGAAGCTCGCCACGAAACCGAGATAAGGACTGAGGCTGCGGCTCGCGAAGACATAGCTCCCACCCGCCCGCGGCATGGCGGATGCGAGCATCGCGTAGCAAAAGGCCGCCAAGAGCGCGGGGACGACCGCGAGGGAATAGGCAAAGAGCACCGATGGACCGATGCCGGGCACGTTCCGTTGGATCATGAACGGCACGACGTTAACGCCCGCGCCGAGCATGGCGCAGACGCCGGTGGCCACGAGGCCGAGCAGGCCGAGCTCACGGCTGAGGCCGGCTTTCGACATTAGTGCCCTACGGCTCCCGCGGTTCCTGAGTAAGACGGTCAGCGTAAAAAGCGGGGATGAAGAAAAGGAAAATCCCCATGAGAACGAACGGAACGCCGAGGGGCAAGTTGCGCTGCGACGTAAACCACCCTGCTTGAAGAAAGTGCACGATCAGGTTTCCGTAAAGCGCGAGAAACAAACAGCGCGTGAAGTTCAGCGCCGTGCCCGTCGCGGCGAGCGCGAGCGTCTCGATCGCAACGCCGGCGAGAAAGCTCACCACCATGATGACCCAAAACGAATCGAGGTCGATCGGAAGCCCCACAACCTGCCACGAGATACTGCCGAGGAGAGCACCGAGATAAGGTAGCCTCCCGCCGAGGCGGCGATAGGTCACCCCTTTTACCGGACTCCAAAGCACCACGAGGAAAAGAGCCCAACCCGCATCCGCCCAAGACGACTCGCCGAGCAAGAAAAACACGAAAGACGCCGCCACGATCACGACGAGAAACATCATCAGCAAGGGACGATAGATCATCACGCGTTTGCCTTCCCGAGCTCGCGACTGACGAGCTCCCTCTCCGTTTCCGCGGCGCGAACGATGCGATGGGCACCGCCTTCCACGACAACTTCCGCCGAGCGCGGCCTCAAATTGTAGTTCGAGGCCATCACAAAACCGTATGCGCCCGTGCACTTTTTTTTACATAGAGCACCCGCACGATGAAGGCACCCACGGGGCCGAGTAGCACACGACCGGGCTCGGTAAGAATTTCGACATCGAGCTCGGCGAGCGGCTCGATGACACGCGCGGCATAGGTATCGAAGCTCGGGGTCTCCTCGCCCTCATAAGGGATGCCAATCCCGCCGCCAATATCGACATAGTGGAGCGGAACGCCTTGGTCTCGCAATTTGCGCACCCATTCCGCGAGCGTGCGAGCGTTCTCGGCGAGGGGCTCGATCGACGTTACCTGCGAGCCGATATGCGAATGGATCCCTATGAGCTCGAGATGGGCAAAGTCTCCATGGGACGCATAGAGACGCTCGGCCTCGACCGCGTCGACGCCGAACTTGGCCGTCGAGACCCCCGTCGCGATGTGCGGGTGCGTCCTGGGATCGATATCCGGATTCAGCCGGAGCGCCACTCGGGCTTTCCGTCCATCGGAGGCGGCAAGCTCGTTTAGCACCCTGAGCTCGGTCTCGGACTCGACGAGAAACATTCGAATGTCCGCCTCGAGACCAGCGCGCAGCTCTCGCTCGGTCTTGCCCACACCCGAGAACACGATGCGCGACGGCGGAAAGCCAAGTGCGAGCGCGAGCTCCGCACCGGAGACGACCTCGGCGCCGGCCCCTTCCGCAACGAGCGGCCTGAGAAGCGCCGGCTGGCTATTCGCTTTCAGCGCCACACAATTCAAATGCGCAACCGATTCGAACGCGCGCTCGAGCGCACGAAAGCGCTCCACGAGAGCCGAGACCCCATATACATAGAAAGGCGTCGGGACGGACTCCGCCAGCCAGGCAATCGAGACTTCGTCGACTCTTAAGCCGTCCTCGCCAAAGTAGAAAACGTCGTCCATGGGCGCGGCGCATTATAAGCGTTTGCTCGCCTCGACGTGAAAGCCGTGCGTTACATGGCGAGCTTGCCGCTCGACGCCAACGTCCCGTTCATGACCGTCATGGCAACGAAGATGCCTTTCGTCGGCCGCGGCTAGCCGGCCGCGAGCTCCTGAATGGCTAGAACCAATGCGTCCAAATCACTCAGACGCGTGAACAGGTTGGGTGATACGCGCACGCCCTGTTCGACAGCGACCGTGAAGACGCGGTGCTTGTCGTAGAAATATTCTGCGACGGCCTTGGGCGAAATATTCTCGATGGCGACATTCGCGATCCCGCAGGATTGATGATCCTTTAGCGGCGTATTGATGACGACCCGCGGCAGGTCCAGGACACGCTCGACCCAGTAGTTCTTCAGGTAGCGCAGTCGTTCCTCTTTGCGCTCGGGGCCGAGGCTTTCGTGAAACTTGATCGCCTGGAGAAGCGCCTGCTCGATGGCGACCGGGTGAGTTCCGATGTGCTCGAACTTGCGGATGTCGTCCTTCGGAAAGGTACGGTCCGCGAACAAAGGCCAGACTTTCGAGATCTTGTCCTTCCGCACATACATCAGGCCGGCCCCTAGAGGCGTTCCGAGCCATTTATGAAGGCTCGTACCGAGATAGTCGCAGCCGAGCTCCGGGATTTTGTAGTCGAGATGGGCGAAGCTGTGCGCTGCGTCCACGATGACCTCGACGCCGCGCGCGTGGGCCATGTCACAAATCTTGCGCACCGGCAGCACCTGGCCCGTAAGATAGATCATGTGCGAGACGAGGATCGCTTTCGTTCGCGGGCCGATGGCTTTTTCGTAGAGCGCAACCACTTCCCCATCGGTCTCCGGCACGAGCGGGACTTGGATGACTTTGTTGACCGTACCGTCTCGCTCGGCGCGCTGCTCGAGCGCGTCTTTCATGCTCGGATATTCGCGCTCACACCAGACAATTTCGTCGCCGCGCTCGAGATCGAGACCAAGGATCACGGTGTCGAGCGCCTCCGTGGTGTTGCGGCAGATCACGAACTCGTCCGGGGACAAGCCGGCGAGCCGGCCCATGGCCGTTTGATGTGGACTTTGTCCTGGTCATATTGCCGCCGCAAGTAAAACGAGGTGATCGTGTTGAGGCGCGCCATGTACTGAAACTGCGCGTCTTGCACCTCTCGCGAAACAGGGCTGAACCATCCGCTCTCGAGATGGATGAACTCGGGCGTGATGTCATAAGCGCGGCGGACGGTGAACCAAAAGTCTTCGTCCCGCGCGAGCTCCTTCGCACTTTCGCCGCGTGAGCAAGGAGTACGGGCTCGACCATCGCGAGAGCCCCCAGTGTCTTGAAGAATTCACGTCGTGGCTTCGTCATGGACGGAGAATATCGCAAAATTCGTCTAAAATACGTCCGACATGACACAGCAGGGACTTCTCGAGGCGATTTGGGTCAAGCGTTTCAAACGCGGGCCCATGGATCCTAAATCGGAAGCCACGATGGTGGAAGGCCGCGGCATCGAAGGCAATGCCAACCAGGGTGGCAAACGCCAAGTCACCATTCTTTCCAAAGAAGCGTGGCAAGCGCTCATGGAGCAAACGAAAGGCGACGCCGACCCGTCGTCGCGCCGCGCCAATCTCATGGTGAGCGGTGTCGACCTGAAAGACGCCAGCGGACGGGTTCTCGCCGTCGGCGCCGTACGTATACGCATTTACGGGGAGACGAGGCCCTGCGAGCGAATGGACGAGGCGCATCAAGGTCTCAGAAGCGCCATGCGCTCCGAATGGCTAGGCGGCGCGTTTGGCGAAGTTCTCGATGATGGGAAAATCGCAGTGGGCAACCCCGTGGAGTGGCGCGAGCCCTGATCACGTTGCGCGACCCTATCAATATCAGTATCCGTCTCGAAGAACCTCTGCCCCAGATCGTGGCGGCGCTTCGTGAGGAAGGCGGGCGCGCCTTTCTCGTTGGCGGCTACATTCGCGATCGTCTTCTCGACATCCCTTCGAAAGACGTCGATATCGAGGTCTTTGGCCTTCCGCTCGAGCGCCTCGAAGCAGTGCTCGCCCGTTTCGGCAAAGTTACTCGGATCGGTCGCGCTTTCGGTGTGCTTCGCGTGCGGGGCCTCGACGCCGACTTCTCCCTGCCGCGAAAAGACAGCAAGGTCGCGAAAGGACATACGGGGGTCGACGTCACCTACGACCCGGAGATGAGCTTCGAGGAGGCCGCGAGGCGACGCGACGTCACGATTAATAGTGTTGGCTACGACCTTGCGACCGGCGCTCTTCTTGATCCTTTCGGCGGGCGGGACGATCTCGAAGCCAAGGTCCTCCGTGCCACCGACCCATCACATTTCTCGGAAGACCCGCTCCGCGGCCTGCGTGTGGCCCAGTTCGCAGCGCGTTTCGGGATGACGCCCAACGACGAGCTAAAGCGACTTTGCGCAGCGCTCGACCTTTCGGAGCTCTCGGCGGAGCGCGTCTTTGCGGAGCTCAACAAGGTCCTCTTGAAGGCAGAGCGGCCTTCGGTCGCGTTCGAGTTTCTTCGTGAGACGGGGCTGCTGCGGATTTTTCCCGAGATAGAAGCGATGATCGAAACGCCGCAAGACCCGGAATGGCATCCCGAAGGGAACGTCTTCGTCCACACGCTTTTGGTGATCGACGAGGCAGCTAGGCTCCGTCTAAGCGACGAGAACGATCTGGCCCTCATGTACGGCGCACTCTGCCACGACTTCGGAAAGCCCGCAACAACCGAGAAAGTCGACGGCCGGATCCGATCGCACAGACATGACAGCGAAGGTGTATCCATCGCGGAAGCGTTTCTCGAGCGCTTACGCGCTCCGACCGAGCTCGTCGACCGCGTCGGCGTGCTCGTACGCCATCACCTCGCACCCGGTCTTTATTTCAGAAACGGTGCGACCGCGAAAGGCTATCGCCGTCTCGCGCGCGATCTAAAAGCGCGCGGAGTAACGATGGAGCTTCTTCTGCGCGTCGCGACCGCCGATCATTTTGGCCGCACGACGAAAGACGCGCTTGCGAGGCAATACCCCGCCGGTACTCACTTTCGGCAGCAGATGGAGACGCTCGAGCTCGTGGTGGAAGCGCCGAAAGACGTCGTTCTCGGACGGCACTTGATCGCACGCGGTTTGCATCCTGGAAAGGTTTTTGGCGATATACTCGCACGCTGTCGCGAGGTCCAGGACGAGCATGGATGGGACGACCCCGACAAAATTCTCGATGCCGTATTGACCGAAGGAGACTCCAAATGAAGAAGTGGCTCATCTTGGCCTTGCTCACCCCAGTGCTCGTCACCGCGCAGAGATACGAGACCTCAGACGGCAAGATCCGCGTTGCCCCCGTGAAGATGCCTTATTCCGGCGCACGCAACGTCCCCGAGCTTTCGGGCGGCCCCGGAAAGGCTCTGGCGAGATGACACCGTCGTCGTTTTCGACGACAATCTGAATACCGCGCCCGGTAAACCACACCGATCCCACCCTCGCCGAGCTTGTCGAGAATTTCCTGGACCCGAAGTGTTGCTCAACCTTCATGGTAGGTTCTCTCAATCGCCGAACGTCGCAACGATCCTAACGACGCCGTATCACCCGGTCAACTCGTCGAGGCAACGGCAAGTCAAATTGCCGACGGACGCATCGCCCTCTCGCCGACGTAGTCCCGAACGGCCTCCACCAATCGACGGACGTCGTCGGGCTCGATGCGGCCAATGGTGCCAATGCGAAAACAGTCCGCGTCCGTGAGCTTTCCAGGGTAGATAACAAGGCCCCGGTCGCTGAGCCACCTGTAGAAACTTCGAAGTCGAATCGCGGATCCCGTGGAGAGCAAAACGAAGTGATGATGTAGCTCTGCAGCTCGGGCTCGAGATAGGCGACGAAGCCCATCTCCTCCATTCCCGCGAGAAGCGCCTCGTGATTCGCCCGGTAGCGCGCCGCGCGACCATCCACACCACCTTCTTGGTCGAGCTCCACGAGCGCCTGGTGAAAAGCAAGAAGCGTGTGGGTCGGTGGCGTGAAGCGGAACTGACCGTTTCTCTCGAGCCCATACCACTGGGAATAGAGGTCGAGGCTCAAGCTTCGTGCCCAAGACTTCGTCTCGAGAAGGCGCTCGCGCCGCGCGATGACGAAGGCGAAGCCGGGTACGCCCTCGATGCACTTGTTCGCCGACGACACCAGAAAGTCGATGCCGGCCGCCTCGAGATCAATAGGCACGGCACCAAAGCTCGACATCGCATCCACGATGGAGCAAGGTCCGTGCTTCTTGACCACGGCACCAATGAGCTCGACCGGATTCAAGGTCCCCGACGTGGTCTCGCAATGAACCGAGGCCACGTGGGTGATCGTGGCGTCTTCCGCCAGTCGCGCGTCGACTTCCACGGGGTCCGGTGTGCGACGCTCCGGAAATCTCATGACTTCGTGCTCAATGCCGACGTATCCCCTTATCGGATTGACGCCGCGTTCGAACGCCTGGAGAAAGCTTGGCGAATGAGACCCTTCGCGAGTCCGTCCTCAGTAAGCAAATCTTCGATCGCGCGAAGCGGTTTCGTCACGCGGTACCCTGCTCATTTGTTCCACGTGTTGAGCGCAGCTCTCCGGAGGATCCTACTCGACTGGCACCCACCATCGGTTCCTACGCACCATGGTCTCAGGTCCCGCCGTCGAAACGCGCGCAGTGTGCTCGTTTTAGTGTTGTGTACGTGAGACGATGAGCCTGCAAACAAACCACAACCCCAAGCAGCAAGAACGGAGGCCACGTGCGAAACGGTGTTCTGATTACGCTCGCTGTCATTTGTCTCCCAGCATGGACGCAGGCACCCTCCGTGCCTCGACCAAACGGCGTATTCCTCGAAGAGCTCACGTGGATGGAGGTGCGCGATGTGATTGCCGCCGGCAAGACAACCGTGATCATTCCGACCGGCGGCACCGAACAGAACGGTCCTCACATGGCGCGTGGTAAGCACAACTATCTAGTGAAGTACAAGACTTCAGAAGTCGCCAAAAAGCTCGGGAATGCTCTCGTCGCCCCCGTGGTCGCCTACGTCCCTGAAGGCGACGTCAACCCGCCCACCGGCCACATGCGGTTTGCTGGAACGATCACGCTGCCACAGAACGTGTTCGCCAAACTGCTCGAATACGCCGCACGAAGCCTGAAGCAGCACGGATTCTTGGACATCGCCTTCATCGGGGACAGCGGAGGCAACCAGGCGGGCCAACAGCTCGTGGCCAAATTGCTGAACGAGGAATGGGCTGCCACGAGCGTACGCGTCCACCACATCACCGCCTACTATCCTGGGCGAGGCGATGATTGGGCCATCAGCCAGAGCTGATCATCTGTGACGAAGTAACCTCGACTCTGGACCAACTGGTCGCCGAGGGCATTTTGAAGCTGTTACAGGACCTTCAAGACGAGCTCCACGTTTCGTACCTGTTCATCACTCACGATCTGGCAACCGTAAGAGCCATCGCGGATGAGATTATCGTGATGCTGCAGGGTCGTATCGTAGAGCATGGGCCCAGAGACGAGATCCTCACTCCCCCGCATCATGAATATACCGAGCTGTTGCTGGCTTCCGTCCCCAGAGATGGATCCAGACTGGCTCGATGGGATTTTGGAACGACGCAAATCCGGGACGGTGATCGCAAGCGTCAGCACCAACTAGCCGCACGCAACTACTTTTTATCTGCCTACTGAGGACCGAACCGGCGTAGGATCAAACCGAAATGCCAAGCTCGAGACACCTCGATCGCCTCGCCCTCGCCGACTATGCGCTGCCCGCGTCCATCACCGAACGCCTTTTCAGTCCCGCCCTCGTGGTGTTCCTCGATCACGTTCGTGCCAATGTGCAGCAGGTGGTCGAGTACATGGGTGGCGAGCCTACCCGTTGGCGGCCGCACGTCAAGACGACCAAGACCCCTGTGATCTGGCGTGAGTTGGTGAACGCCGGGGTGCGGCACTTCAAATGCGCGACCCCGCGCGAGGCCGAATACCTGGTCAAACTGTTGCTCGAGATGGCCGTCGAGGGTGCCGACGTCCTCGTCGCCTACCCGCTGCTGCCGCCCAACATCGACAAGATCGAACGGCTGGCCAAGGCTCATCCCGGCCTGCGTCTCTCGGTTCTCAGTGAGGCTCCGACGCACGCCGCCTCGGTGTCGGCCGAGCTCGGGGTGTTCGTCGACATCAACCCGCAGATGAATCGGACGGGGATCCCGATGGCAGACCGGGCTGGGATCGAAGCCGTGGCGCGGGCGGCCGGGTCTCGTTTTCGCGGCCTGCACTTCTACGATGGCCACGTTCGCGACAACCTTGCCCCCGCCCGGCAGGAGCGTTGCTGGGAGCTCTACCGCGAACTTCTGTCGATCGAGGCCAGCCTGCGAAAAGCCGGCATCGTGGTCGGCGAACTGATCACTAGCGGCACGCCGGCCTTTCCCTACGCCCTGTCCTTCGCCGGGTTCCAAGAGCTCGACAACACGGTGCATCGGATCTCGCCTGGCACGGTCGTGTTCCACGACATGTTCACCGAGGACCTTATGGCGGATGTGGAGCTCCGCCCGGCGGCGCTGTTGTTCACCCGCGTGATCAGCCACCCGACGGCCGACGTGGCAACCTGCGATGCCGGGTCGAAGTCACTCGCCGCGGAAGCGGGCGAGCCGGCAGCCTACGTTCTCGGCCATCCGGGCCTCATCGCCCAAGCGCCGAGCGAGGAGCACCTGCCGCTCCGTGTGGTCGACGGCAAGCTACCGCCGCGCGGCACAGAGCTTCTGCTGGTTCCACGGCACGTTTGCCCAACGGTCAACCTCGCCGAGACGTTCCTATTGGTCGAGCGGGATCAGGAAGCAAGCGTCGTCGAGGTGGCGGCTCGGGCCCACGATCTGCTCGCACCCGAAGCGTAGCTAAAGTCCATGTCGCCCACCCCCCAATCCGAGACTGGAGCCAAAGCCGAAACGGTCTTGGAGGCACCGGCTCCGGCGTTTTCGACCCCGGAGGCCGAAGCTTTCGCACAGCGGGCCTTTGACATCCAGGCGTCCGCTCAGCCGCTTCGTAGCGAGCGAGATCAGAACTTCAGATTGCGCGCCAAAGATGGAAGCGAATGGGTCTTGAAGATCGCGAACCCTGCCGAGAATCCGGCGATTTTGGACATGCAGACCGAGGCGCTGCTGCACATAGCCCAGGTCGACCCAGACCTGGCGGTCCCCCGCGTCAAGGCGACTCCCGACGGCGCCTTTTCTAGTGAGATCGAAGAGGCCGATGGGCGGCGTTTCATCGCCCGGGTGCTCAGCTTCCTACCCGGCCCATTGCTCGAGGATGCCACGCTACACCCTGCGCTCGGACGCGATGTTGGCGCCATGACCGCGCGCCTGGCCCGCGCTCTGCGCGGTTTCTTTCATCCGGCGGGGCGGCACGATCTCCTCTGGGATCTCACCCAGGCCCCGGGTCTTCGCGCGCGCACACACCACATCGACGAACCCGCACGCCGCCGCGTCGTCGAGGAGGTTCTCGATCACTTCGACGCGGAGGTGCTTCCCGAGCTTCAGAAACAGCGCGCGCAGATCATTCACAACGACGTCAATGCACAGAACACCCTGGCTGCCGGTGACCGCGTCACTGGCGTCATCGACTTCGGTGATCTCATTCACGCGCCGCTGGTCTGTGATCTTGCGGTGCCGATTTCCAAGTTGATCGTCGAGCACTCGGACCCCATCGCTATCGCGGCGGAGATTACGGCCGGTTATCACGCCGTCACCGCATTGGAGGACGATGAGCTCCGTCTAATTTTCGATCTCGTGTCCACCCGATGTGCGATGGAGATCGCGATTGCTAACTGGCGGGTCTGCCATCACCCGGAAAACACCGATTACATCATGGGTGGCATAGATGAGGCTGCCGCACTACTCGAGCAGATGGGAAAGTGGGGCGCAAAGCGGATGTATGCCGGGCTTCGCCGCGCGTGCGCGACGCCGATCTCCCTCGCCGTCCCGGATTTCACCCGGAGCCCCGTGGATGAAGAAAGCCTGCAGCCACTTCTCGAGCGGCGCCGGCAACGCCTCGGGCCGGGTTTGGAGCTCTCCTACAAAAACCACCTTCACGTCGTGCGTGGCGAGGGTGCATGGCTCATCGATGCCGCGGGACGCTCGTTTCTCGACGCCTATAATAATGTGCCCCAAGTCGGACATTGTCATCCCAGCGTGGTCCAGGCCCTCGCGCAACAAGCGGCCACGCTGAACACCAATACGCGTTACCTCTACGAATCCGTCCTCGAATATGGGGACCGCCTCATCGCAACCCTGCCCGGTGATCTTTCGATCTGCATGTTCGTATGCTCGGGAAGCGAAGCGAACGACCTCGCCTGGCGTCTCGCCAAAGCACATACGCAAAACTCCGGCGCCATCGTGATCGAGGATGCCTATCACGGAACCACCGACGCGGTTTACGAGCTCTCCCCCGCCGAACATGGCGAAGGTAGACCTCTCGCCGAACACATCGCCACGGTCCCCGCACCGGATGGTTATCGAGGAAGATTCCGCAGGGATGATCCGCAATATGCAGACCGCTACGCGGCATGCATAGACGCCGCCGCCCTGTCCCTCAACGCGCGAGGATTTGCGCCGGCCGCCTTCTACCTCGATCTGATCCTCGCCAGCAGCGGCATACTGGTTCCACCTAAAGGCTACCTCCCGGCGGCATTCGAGAAGGTCCGAGCGGCCGGGGGGCTGTGCGTGGCCGATGAAGTGCAGTCGGGCTTCGGTCGAACCGGCGATTACTTCTGGGGCTTCGCCGCCCATGATGTGGTCCCGGACATTGTCACTCTCGGAAAACCGATCGGGAACGGATTTTCAATGGCGGCGGTGGTGACGACACCTGCGATCGTGGCATCACTCATGGAAGAAAGTGAATTCTTTAGCACCACGGGCGGCAACCCCGTGGCGTGCGCGGTGGGGCTCGCGGTACTCGATGTGTTGGAACAAGAAGGGCTGCAAGAGCGTGCAGCATCGGTTGGTGCAATCCTTCGATCACAGATCGAGAAGCTTGCAGAGCAACATCCCCTGATAGGCGAAGTGCGCGGGGCCGGTCTGTTCATAGGTGTGGAATTGGTACGCGACCGTTCGACTCTCGAACCCGCGGCGAGAGAAGCGGCGGCCATCACTAACCGAATGCGCGAGCTAGGGGTACTCGTGGGAGTCACGGGCCCGGCCGCCAATGTTCTGAAAATTCGTCCGCCGCTGGTCTTCGACGAGAACCACGCACTGCAGCTCACAAACGCGCTCGAGCAGGCTCTTCGAGAGCACTAGCCCCTGTCCCGTGGAGATGGCGATGAATGCGATTTGCCATGTCACCCGAGTCGGCTCAAAGATGTTCTCCACTACGGTTGTTGTCCTCCTTGTCCTGTTTGGATGCCCCGGCGACTCCAGTGCCGTCAGCACGGGCAAAGTCATCCCCACCGACGATCCCAGCGTGGATGCCAGTTTTCTTTCGGCCCTCGAGTGGCGGTTCGTCGGGCCGTACCGTGGAGGGCGTGTCCTTGCGGTGGCGGGACATCCCGACGACCCCCTCCTCTACTATTTCGGCGCTGCCCACGGCGGAGTGTGGAAGACCACCGATGCCGGAGGGCATTGGCGGAACGTGTCCGACGGCTCCTTCAAATTCCCCGCGATGGGCGCCCTCGACGTGTCGCTCTCGGACCCGGAGGTTATCTTCGCGGGGACAGTTGAGGGGCTTCAACGGCAATTCATCTCGCCCGGAGACGGGGTCTATAAATCTACCGACGGAGGAGAGACGTGGACCAACGTGGGCTTGCAAGAGACCCGGCACATCGCCAAGCTCCGCATTCATCCAACCAATCCCGATATCGTGTATGTGGCGGCAATGGGGGACATGTTTGGCCCGTACCCAGATCGCGGCGTCTATCGAACCACGGATGGAGGGGAGATGTGGGAACGGATCCTGTATAAGGGCGAGACTACCGGTGCGGTGGATCTGTCCTTGGATCCCACGAACCCGAAGGTGATCCTCGCGGCCCTGAACCACCATGTGACGTACCCGTGGGACGAGGAGAGCGGCGGCCCTACCAGCGGACTTTTCAAGACCACAGATGGCGGGGACACCTGGACGGACATCACCGAAACCCTGGTATGCCCGCAGGGCTGATTGGGAAGATCGGCATAGCCATCTCACCGGCGGGCTCCGACCGGGTCTATGCGTTCATCGAGGCTGACGAAGGCGAAGGCGGGATCTATCGTTCCGATGACGGCGCGTCCACCTGGCAGAGGACGCATCAAGACCCCGGCAAGTTGGAGAGCCCCAATTCCTACAACCACATCACCGCCGACCCCCAGGATCCCGACGTCGTCTACATCCAGCCCATCACCGGTTTGCTGAAGTCCACGGACGCGCTTGGAGCTCCTCGACGACGAATCCGGCAATCCATCTATGGTTGAAGCCACGGCAAACGTCGGCGGCTTTCTCAAGCCATCGAGCGACGGTGTTCCAGGCATGCCCTTCGACGCGAGCAACCGCGCTTAGATTGTCGACCTGCTCCAATGGTACTTTCGAGTGAACGAAATCCGTTCGTTCACTCGAACACCCTCTACGCTCGTATGTGCGATCCCCGCCTCAAGGCGCTTCCGTGAAGTCGGCCTCCCAGCTCACATCGATGCAGCCCTTGACCGATTGGTAGGCCGGACAACTGTCCGCGTAGACCTCGAGGGCCCGGTGAACCTCGTCGCGGGTTCCCTTTGGAATCGTGGCCTGGTAGCGGAGCCGAATCCGGGTGATGCGAAGGACTCCCTCGACGGCCTCGATGTCACCTTCCACGGCCGCCTTCAGGTTCTCTGCTGACGTCACGCCGCGCGCATCCAGCGCGCCCCCGAGGGTGCCAGTCAGTCACCCGGCTACGGCGGCGATCATGTAGTCGAGCGTGGCGGGATACTCCACCCCGGGCATCTTGGCCCCGTACTTCTTCTGGTAGAAGTCCTTGATCCCGCCGTGAATGCCGAAGTCGAAGGGCTTGTCGAAGCCCTCGACGCGGGCGGTCCGGTGCGGTCCGACGTGCTTTCGGATCTCGATACGGCTGGTATGAACGACGTTGCTCATGAAAGGGCCTCCTTGTGTCTCAGTCGAAGAGATAGTTGCGTAAGCGAGGGCGAATGGCAACCATGATGGCTTGCGGGTGGCGATTCCGTTACTCTCTGGAAGCCGTGACATTGAAGACCTCTCGCTAACTAAGCGGACTAAGCGCAATAAAAGGAACCGAAAAAAAACACGCGTAGGGACCGTTACTGCTACTAACTCGATACATGGATGCATCTTCAGCCATTCGGCTGCATCGCGCAAGCTAAGAAGCAGCGCCCTTTTCGATGCCGTGGGCGACGTGCTACTGTTTGGTGACGAGTACGATGGAAAGAATATATGTACGCTGAGAGTCGGTGAACGTTTGGGACCGTACGAGATCCTCGCGTTTATCGGCGCCGGCGTATGAGCGAGGTTTACAGGGCCAACTGACGGGTGCCCATCACGACCGAGATCGCGCTCCTTAAGTATCGGCACACGAAAATCGTGGCCACCTTGGGCCCGAGCTCGAGCGACGCGGACACTATCGAGCGTCTCGTCCACGCCGGAGTAGATGTCTTTCGACTAAATATGTCCCACGGTACGCACGAGACGCACCGTGCGGTCTATCGCCGCGTCTGCGAGGTGGCCAATAAAACGGGCAGGCGGCCTACCGCGGTCCTTGTCGATCTCAGCGGCCCGAAGATTCGTGTCGGGCGTTTTACCGGCGGTCAGATGTCGCTCGAGCGGGTTCGAGAAGTTACGGTGACGACGCGGGACGTGGTGGGCGGCGACGGCAATCGCCGCGATACTTCGTGTCCACGTTCGCCACGACGCCACGGCGACCGTAAGCGCCGTATCCGGCGACTGTCCCTCGTCAAAACTCGTCCACGTGCGAAATCAATGACTTACAGATCGCGTTTGGTCACAAACATATAAAGTCGCATCCGGCACGTATCACGGGCGACCCGTAGAATCGGCTCCGGATGGCGTTTTGGCGAACCACACCTTTCGAGGGGCGGACGCTCCAAAAGGCGCTCGCCTGATTCGAGCTTCCGATTTCTCGGAGCTGGCGCCGCCGCACGTTTCGGCCTTTCGTTCCCGTAGTGTGCCAAAACCAGAGCGAACGACCCTGTCATTATTAGAACCTCCTTTTCGGGTTTGAGAAAGCCGCGGCCTGGGGGACCGAGGTGAGACTCTACGACGGCGCAGGCCATCGACCCGCACAACGCGCGAGGCATGATGTCGCGGTTCGTCGCTTCTCCTACGCCGCCTCTCGATAGTAGTATCGGAGCGTTCCGCCGAGACGCTCTCGACATCGGATGCCACCGTCGGTCCGCTTCGATTCCCGGACCGGGCAGATGAGCTCGTTGTCGAGGCCTTGATGATTTCTCTCCAGATGGTAATGGGCGACGAAAGCGCGGATACTCGCGCGGAGATGATTCTCTCCTAACGGAATCATCCGACTGAGGCACTCGCTTTTGATGGACCGAACAAAGCGTTCGGCGTAGGCGTTCAAATTCGGACTCCTCGCCGGCAGCTTCACCGTCTCCACGCCGACAGCACCGAGTGTGGCGCGGAACGATGCTGAAAAGAGCGGGTCGCGGTCGTGAATGAGAAAGCGAGTGTCTCGAAGAAAGCCATCAATCGCGTCCGTCAGGTTGCGTGCCACTTGCGTCACGCAGTCGTCGTAGGGCTGATTCGTGATGCCCGCGATCTCGACCCTGCGCGTCTTGAGGTCGATAACGAAGAGCACGAAGTAGCGAATCAGCCCGCTGGCAGTCAGCACCTCAACCGTGAAGAAGTCGGTCGCCGCGATGGCTCCCCAATGAGCCTTCAGAAACGTCTCCCATGGGAGTCGCTTGCGGCGCTCGGGTGCAGGCTCGATTCCGTGCTCCGCGAGGATGCGCTTGACCGCGTTTCGGCCGACGTCGTGGCCCAGGTTACGAAGAGCGCCGCAAATCCTTGTATAGCCCCAGGTTGAGTTTTCGGTCGCCATCCTGACGACGAGCTCCAGTATCGTTTCTGCCACGCGAGGCCGTCCCGGACCACGGCGCTTGCTCCCGTCGTACTTCTTCGCGATCAGCTGTGTGTACCACCGCAACAGTGTGTCGGGCGTGACCAGGCCCGCGACCTCCTTCAGACCATCCCTACCCAAGGTCCTCGCCTTCGCCGCGAGCCGCCGACGCTGCGCATCGGTAAAACGCAGTCGGCGTCCACCCAGTTGTTCCCGAAGAACGCGATTCTCTTCTTTCAGGTATTCGATCGCGTCCTGTTGGAACCGGTTGACCCATCCAGCCAAGGTCATGACTAAGAACTGCCAGAGGTACGGTTGCATGGGCCCGGATTCTAGCCGCCCATCGAGTCCGGCGGGATTGCTCCTGGACGCTTCAACGACCTGCGAACACTCAGCATCCGGCGTTGATCGAGTTTTGGCACACTACGGGATGCGACATGCGGAAGACCGTGATCCCCCGTCACGACGGTGAGCAACAATGCGGCCAGCTGCGGCCATCCCCATCGACCCACGCCAGCCAACCGGCTGGGAGACAGCGCCTGGCTGAGTAGCGGTAGTCTCGAACGCCCATCCATCGCAAGCCGCGCGTCGCCGATCCAATTATTCTTGAAAATCTATATCTGAAAAAAGCACCCCCCATCGTTTTCTTTTTGCAATAACCTCATGGGTAAGTAGCGCAACCATCCTGACGTAGGCACGACCTTTTCTTTCCGACTGGTAGAGGAGATGGCCGTTCGATAGCTTGAGCGCATCGCCAACACCGTGATTGGCCTCGTAGACCAGACGACCTCACCGGCATCGTCGACTGCAACGAGCAGACCGTAGTCGGAGACCGGGCCCGATTCGAGCCAGCGAAAAGTGTCGAAGAGGGTGATGCCGGGCTCCATCCTCGAGGGCTCGGCCACGGCAAGCTCGATGGTGGGAAAGATATCCGGCAGCGGGTCGGGTTCGAACTCCAGTGTCTCGGAACGTGCTTCGTTGCCCAAAGCGTCGGTCACGACAACGGTGATCGCGTGCCGCTTTCCCGCCCGTAGACCGAGCACCGGAACGTCGTGCGTCGTGCTCCATCCACTGTTGGGCCTCGCCGTCCACTGGTCGTCGCCGTCATCGAAGTGGAGTGTCAAGCGCGCGGGCTCGTCGAGAGTGATGGAGAGCGTCCCCGCAAGCGGTACGGCTTCGTTATCGTTTCGAGCGAGCACGATGTCGAGAATGGCGGGGGGCGTTCGATCGGCGCAAGCTGTCGAGACAGCGAGCAAGCACAACGCGACGGTATTCCTCATTCTTGGAGCTCCTTTGGTAGAAAGTTTATCCTCTGCCTCGTCATTACTCCTCAGCCCGTGAAACCAAGGACCTCCCTATCGCCTGGCCCCCGGCAGCCGGTAATCCAAAGGCGGATCCCGGTCGCCCAACAAAGCCTCATATGCGAAGTCTGGACCGCGACGCTCATCGAACTCGGACCGCGCTTTCGCGATAACGCCCTGATTCCGGAAGAGGTCGATCGCGGTCAAGGCCAAGGTCTTGGCGGCCACCATCATGCCTTTGGCACCGATGCTCGTGCCGCCCGCCGCAATGGCCTGCCAGCTGTGGGCCGTCGTACCGGGTACCCAAGTGGCTGTCGAAAGGTTGGCTGATGGCACCAGCCACGTGATGTCGCCGGTGTCAGCGGAGGCGTAAGTCTGGCGGAACTCGTTGGGTTGGATCAGCCACGCCTGATCCAGGTCGGGTGGGTTTTCGAAAGACTGTTGGACGGTTTCTGCGAAGGCGAGCTCCGCTTCGTCGTATTCGACCCCACCCACCGCCTCGAGATGTCGATGCATCACCTCTTGTAGGGTCGTGTTGGGAAGACGGTTGTAGGAGCCGCCGATCACTTCGTACGTCATCGAGGTTTGCGTTCCTGTAGCTGCTCCTTCGGCGCTCAGCACCATCCGCTCGAAAACTTCCTTGGCGATCGCCGGATCGGGATGGCGCACGTAGTAGTACACTTCGGCGAAATCCGGAACGACGTTCGGCGCGCTGCCCCCGGCCGTGATCACGTAGTGGATGCGCGTCTGCTGAGGCACGTGCTCGCGCATCATGTTGACCATGTAGTTCATCGCCTCCACGCCGTCGAGCGCCGACCGGCCTCGCTCGGGGGCCGCCCCCGCATGGGCGGAGACGCCGGAGAAACGAAACTTGGCCGACTTCACGGCCAGGTTGGTGTTGGGCCCGGCATAGTTCTGGTCGCCGGCGTGCCACGAAAGCACCGCGTCCACGTCCGCGAACAGTCCAGCGCGGGCCATGTAAACTTTTCCGGAGCCGCCTTCCTCGGCCGGCGTGCCATAGAGGTGAATCGTGCCGGAGGAGCCGGTCGCCTCGAGCCACTCTTTCGCCGCAATGGCCGCGTGGGTCGACGCCGTGCCGAACAGATGGTGCCCACAGGCGTGACCCGCGGTCTTGCCGTCGATGCCCTGCCGGGTGGGAACCGCGTCCTGGTTGATGCCGGGAAGGGCGTCGAATTCTGCAAGAACGCCGATGACCGGGCTTCCGCTACCCCAGCTTGCGACGAAGGCGGTTGGAATACCGGCTACCCCGGCTTCCACGCGGAACCCGGCCTCACGCAGCTCAGACTGAAGGAGCCCTGAGCTCTCGGTCTCCAGGTACCCAGGCTCAGCCAGGGTCCAGATCTTCATAGCCACCTCTGTCATATGATCGGAACGGGCGTCCAAAGCCGCGACGACCGCCGCGGGAGATTCTTGAGCGACCACAGATGAACAAATTGCCGCAACCGAAGCGGCGAACAGAACGCATAGCCGTGAGAGATTCATGGGTGTGTCCTCCAAGGGTTTCGCTTGCCCTGACGTGTTGAGCATTCTACCGTGGAGGAGTCATTCTCGAAATAGCGCGAATGCGCCTGGCGGTACTGTCAAGTTGAGGGCTTCAAGGCCGTTTGACCCCAAGATGTCTTTGAAAGAAAACTGAGGAGTCGCCCAAGAATTATTTAGACATTATTAATGGAGTCACGGGAGCGGTCCGTGCCCCGGGGGCCTCGGGAGCGCAGGGGCGGGATGCCTCGCCGGCGCCGGGCGCGCCTCCCCTCACCGATCGTTCTCCGAGAAACCAGAATGAAGGCCTGCCCCTCGAGCCCGAACGCAAGATAGAGTTCACGACCGATGAGGGGACCTGGATTTCCCTGGACATCTCCCGGGATGGGTAGACGATCCTGTTTGAACTGCTGGGGGACTTGTACACTGTCCCGCTCGAGGAAGGCGACTCTGTCGGCATCACCAGTGGCATGGCCTTTGACAGCCAACCGTGCTATTCCCCCGACGGCTCCCGCATCACTTTCTTGAGTGATCGTGATGGGGCCGAAAACATCTGGATCGCTAACTCGGACGGTTCCGATCCCAAACAGCTGAGCAAGGACAAGCAAAGTCTTTTTAGTTCGCCAAGCTGGACTCCGGACGGAGAGTACATTGTTGGTTAGGGGACTGGTCCGCCAGTTCCGAAGCCGGTCCACTCATATCGCGGGGGGATGTGATGCGCGGGATCCACCGTGCGGTGGTACACCAGCCGGCCGTTGCTCATCACGAACATCGGATCATGAACGACCCAGATATCGTCGAGGGGATTCCCTTCGACCGCGACGAGATCCGCTTCGAGCCCCGGCTCGATGGCGCCCGTGCGATCCGCGAGGCCGTAAACCTGGGCCGAAACGGTGGTCGCCGATTGAAGCGCTTGGAGGGGCGTCATGCCCAGCTCGACGAAGTTCGTTATCTCTCTAGAGATGCGCGTGTTGCTTCTCGGCCCGTACTGCGTGTCGGTAGCGGTAATGATAGTTACTCCGATGTCGAGCGCCTTCGTGAATGCCTTCTCCATGCTATGCAGCAAATAGGGACCACGGAGAAACGATGCAGAGCTGTTGTAGTCGTCGTGCGGAAGAAGAAAGCCCACGACCGATGTATAAGTGGGCACCCACACGGTGCCTCTTTCCTCCATCAAGCGAAGACCCTCGTCATCCACGTAGGAACCGTGCTCGATCGTGGTGCAGCCTGCGCGAATCGCGTTTTCCACGACCTGCGCTCCATGCGCGTGACAGGCAACTTTGATGTGGTGTAGTTGCGCCTCGTCGACGATGGCGGAGAGCTCGTCGACAGTGTAGACGGCCATCTTCGGGTCGGGACCTCCCGGTGACGACGTCGTGCCGCCCGACCGCGTTTTGATCCAATCGACACCGTGCTCCGCGTTGATCCGCACCACTTCACGAACGTTGGCGACGCCTTTGACCTCTTCGTGAAGAAACCGGAACAGCTCCGGGTCAGAGAGGGCCGCTTGCCCTAGGCTCGGCATGACGTAGACGCCCGCGGCGAGTATGTCCGGTCCTGCGAGCCGGCCTTGTTTGACAGCTTCACGGGTGGCCACGTCGAGGTAGCTCCCAACGCTCGCGCTCTTCATCGTGGTGACACCTGATTCGAGGGCGCGGCGGACGTTCGCGAGCGTTTCGCCGTGCCAGTGCCCGTCCATGAAGCCAGGTAGAAGGAACTTCCCCTCGAGATCGATGACGACAGCGCCCTCGGGAGGAGGGCCCGAGCCGACCGACTCGATCCGGCCGTCGCGCACGACGACGAGCGCGTCGGTGAGGATGTCGCCCGTGCGGACGTTGACGACGTGCGTGTTCGTGAGAGCAACGTGGGCTTGAGGGATGACGCCACTCGCGTCCGGCTCGACGAGCTCGGGCTGCGCCCATGTTTTCGCGGAAATAGAAAGGAAGACGAACGCGATCCATACGGCTGGAATTTTCATTGTGGACTCCTTCGGTGGGAAGATACGGGGGTTACGACGCGAAAGCAATGACGGCGTCGCTCGCCGGTGATGCCATCTCGTATATTTCCGGAAACGGGAGGACGACGGATGCTGGGAATCGGGTGCTTCCGCGAGTAAGTGTTGTTGACATGCAGTTAAGATTTTATGGCGCAATGGATTACAGTCAATCTGGACCCCATCGAATTCGGGTCGCGTTAAACTGGGCATAAGCGCGTTCCATGCAAGAGGATGCGTACGAATCACCAACAGTAGACGACATCGCGCAAGCGGCGCGCGATGCCGGCAGTCGTAAAGCCGTTCGCGATCGATTACTATTCTGACCAACGCGATGCACTTCCGTCACTCGGAGACACTCTGGCAGGAGTTCCCGCAACTCTTTCCCGCGGTTCTAGTGCTCGATCCTGTCGATCCTGTCGTCAGTCTGGAGGCTCGGCTCGAGCCCTGGCTTCGACGAGCGCGAGAGCGTCTTGAGAAAGGACCAGAGGCCGAGATGCCAGAGATCGCGGCGTGGCGCCGGGGCTACTCACAGATGGGCCTGAAGCCGACGAAGTACCGCTCCGCGGCGGAGGCGCTCCTGCGTCGCTTCAAGCGCGAGGGCGAGCTGCCGCGAGTTCACCCCCTCATCGACCTCTGTAACGCGATGTCCCTTGCCTTCGCTCTTCCGGTCGCGGTCTTCGATCTCGCACAGGTGGATCAGTTCCTCGAGGTGCGCCACGCCCGGGGCACCGAGACCTATCTTGCGTGGAGCGGCGAGACGGAAAGCGTTCCGGAGGGTGAGGTCATCTTTGCGGACGCGGCCGATCACGCCCATGCTCGGCGCTGGACTTTCCGGCAAAGTCGTAAGTCCACAATAAGCACCGAAACCCGCCGTGCCCTCGTCGTTGCCGAGGGGTTGCACGCTTCGGCGAACGAGGATGTTCGGGAGCTGCTCGACGCGCTGGACCAGGAGCTCGCCGGAGGATCGGCGGACGCACGCGCCGTCCTATGCGCGGCGTCGCCGACGCTCGCTTTCTGACGACTGTGCAGATGGAGAAATGCATTTCGTAGTGGGAGTGGTGCGCCTGCCCACGGACATGAAGCTCTTCCCTCATGTCTGCTGACACGGCACGTCCGACGCATCCTTCCTTGCGGCGACGGATTTCTTCACTGCGGAGGTGTGGACGAAATCTGGGCTCGTCACCTACTACGTCGCGGAGCAACTTGGGACAGGCGTGAACGGAAAGCCCGTTCGACGCGAACCGACAACCCGCCTCATGGCGAAGCCCAACTCACGGTCTGTTTCTTGCTGACTCAAACGGACCGACGGCGGCCGTTCTGTTTTGTATCTTGACAAAGTCGCCGGTCCGGTATCGAATCGTGGCTCCCATGACCCGCGACACCGCATCTGCGTGGCCCGACCTCGCCTTTATGTCTCGGCGATCGCTTCTTTTCGTGTTCGTCGCGTTGGCCGCTTTATCCACCGCGGCCAAAGTCGTCCTCTCCGGACTGGGCCACAATATCGATCTCGAATCGTGGGTGCTTCTAGGCGAGCTCGTTCTCGACGGCAAAATCGTCTACGCGGAGACCGAGCGCAGCAATTGGGGGCCTCTTTGGAGCTATCTATGTGCGGGGACGCGCTATGTCCAGCTGACCGTTTTACGCACGGATACATTCGAAGACTTCCACCGCCTGATGGCGCTGTTGCTTTCTTGTATCGACGTCGCGATCGGCGCACTGCTGTTCCGATACCGCTCATGGGCCGCCGCTGCGCTCTTTCTCCTGAATCCCGTTTCCCTTCTCATCACCGGATTTCACTCGCACTTCGAGAACGTCGCGATCGTTTTCGGATTCGGCGCCTGTTTGTTGCTCGACAAGAAGGGCGCTTCCGATGCGGGCCGGTTCGGCGTCGCGATGGTGCTGCTCGGACTCTCGCTCGTCTCGAAACACGTCTTGATCTTTCTCCCCCTTTGGTTTTTCTTCCGCCCGCATCAAAGCCGGGCACAAAGGGTATTTTCGCTCGTCCCGTTCGCCGTTTTCGCCGTGAGCTTCGTTCCCGTTCTTCACGACGAGCGTGCGCTAGAAGGCGTCTTCGAGCACGTCTTGCATTACGACTCGGTGCATCTCGACGGCTTTTTCCCTTACTTGATGTCGGCGGCAATCCCGTTGCCCGTTGTCGAAGCGCTCTTCTCGAGGGTGCCGGTTTTCTCCGGGGTTCAATTCCTGTGGTTCGCCGCGATGATGGCGACCGGATTCAGTGTGCGGCGCAAGACCTATCAGGAGCAGCTCTTCATTTACCTCGTCGCGATGGTCGTGTTTGCAAGCGCCATCGCGAACCAATATCTCGTCATTCCTCTCGTCACCTGTGCCGTGTATTGGCGCCACTTCACGGTTTGGTGGTACGTGGGGGTGACGACGATCTATCTGCTCGCCTCGCCGGTCAATGTCGGGATGCTACCTGCGATGGCGCGCTACTCGGAACTCGTCATCGCGAGTGGCCTCGACCGTTGGCACTCGATTACCGCGCTGTTTTTCTTCCTCGCTCTGTACTGGGTCGGAAACCGCTGGGGCTCGGCGCTGGCGCTCCCTCGATGGCTGTTTCCCGAACCGGCTGACGGGCCCCTGGCTGTCAACGAACGCGCGCGGACCCCGCGTTGAAGGAGCGCCGGTCGATGAGCTCGGCCAGCCCGATCAAAACCATCAACCCGGGAAAGGCGAGCCACGCCGAGGCGAGCGTTCGGGATGTGACGACCGGATAGACGGCTTCGGCCGCGACGGCGACGAGGACGATTCCGATCATCGCCGCCTCGACCGCGCCGGGTCCCGCGCGGACAAAGCGCAGAAACACATAGGCGAGCACGAGAAAGAGGAACCACCGCGTCCACTCCGCGCCCGTCGGGAGCAGCCACACACCGCCGGACATCGGCTCGATTTCGATCCAGTCCACACCGAGGCCGAGATCGGAGGGCAGGTGCGGGGGTGGCGGCCTTCCTCCTTTCGTGACGAGATCGATTTTCAGTGCGCCTTTTTCGGCTACGTTTTGAGGGATCACCGCTTTGATGCCGGCCCACGGGTAGGACGTCTCAGCGAAGACGAACTCATTGATGAGCTCACCGTTCACCGTGAGCTCGACGATGCCCTCTAGGGCGAACCTGTGGCAGCGAAGCGACAAGCGCAGCGGGCTTCGTAGCGCGTGGTACGGAATCTCGAAACCCGCGCGGCGTCGTGTGAGCCTGCCGACGAATTCGCGGACCTCGACGGATTCGTCGGGATGTCGATAGGGCCCACTCGTTCGGAAGGGCGGATAGAAGCTCTCTTCGTCGGCGAGAAAGAGGCTGTCCCAATATCCGATCCCGAAGTGGCGGAGCGGACGCGCTTGGTAAGCGACGAAATAGAGCGGGCCGGATAGGGTGAGCGCTAAGACCACGAGAAGACGAAGACGCCACATGTGCGCACGATTCTAACTCAGGAGCACCCGTCCCGCGATGTGACGATGACTCACGGGACGCAGCGACGATAGGCGTAGAGTTCGGGAATGCTCCAATCAGGGAGCACGTAGTCTACAAGCCGGTTGATCTAGCCCTCACTTCGCCGAACGCCATGTCGCCCCAGTCATGCTGCCGATGCCGGCTTATTTGACGCGGTGATCTCTAGAGATGCAAGCCGCACCTCGTGTAACGGGTCTCGTTGAGTCTAGAAATGACGTTGCCTCACTCCCTCTTGTTTCCCGTAGGGTCAAGATATTCATGCGGCTTCCCGATGGTAGAAACGGAGCAACCTGCCAAGCCGTTCACGGCACTGAATGGCGTCCTCTAGACCGTTAGTCTGAGCGATCGCGGGCTCGGGGAACAATAAGAGATTGTCCTTGCCTTGATGATTCCTCTCTTGGTGATGATGGGCGACGTACTCCTTCAGCGCCTGACGCAGCGAGTTCTCCCCGAACAAGATGAGCTTCGAGAGACATTCCTCTTTGACCGATCTCACCCAGCGCTCCGCGAACGCATTCAAATCCGGGCTCCGCGCGGGCAGCCTGATAGGCGTCACGC